>Ga0209164_1000638_pt1 | contig 70092 bp, 72 predicted proteins | sample MTBNYHSulfiMetaG_FD_187458 | JGI IMG/M metagenome (GOLD analysis project Ga0209164, IMG submission 187458) | Enrichment culture microbial communities from rom New York Harbor, USA that are MTBE-degrading - MTBE-NYH (New York Harbor Sulfidogenic)... | ecosystem: Environmental > Aquatic > Marine >... | reverse complement strand
TCTGCGACAAGAAACTCCTCGATGATTGTGATCGCGATTCGCCGCCGACCATCCGTGTTCAGACGCCTGAGCTTGCCTCTTTGTATCTGCGCGATATAGTCGATCGCCTCCTCCAAGGGATGAAGGCGGCGGAGATGGCCGGCGCGTTTCGCGCCGTACGGAGTTTCGAGGTAGTACTTGCGGGGTGGCGCCTCACGTCCAAGCGACCCGGTTTCGCGGTGTTGATGTCTCGTCAGCGTGACGGAACGTTCACCGCAGAGTGGGAACGTGCCGAGAAGTGGCCTCGCAGGGGCAGCCTGTTCATGTATGCCTTGCCCACGCTTTCGAGTGACTCCCTCGAGTGGCTGAACAGGCGAATCGGGTACGCAACCAGTCTCGAGGATATCGAAGACGCGCTTCTGGGTGGAATCCATCGAGAGTCGGACGCGGACACGACCGTGGGTGCGGACTGCCTCCTCCTGTCCGTGACGTTGTCTGGTCTTGCCGTACGGGTCAGATTCGTGCCCCGAAGGCAGCCGCGACGGAGGCCGTTGCCCGGTCACACCGAAGCTCTGCCAATCGCCTTCATGCCATGGATAATCAAGCCTGGACTGGTCCAGTATCCGGGAGTCGCAGCAGGTGGTCCGGGTTTCACCTCGCCACCACTAGATATGAGTGTGGAGACGCCACCGCTGCCCCCGGAACTGCATGGCCTAAGCTACTGGGGAAGCCATGTCCGGAATGCACCGCCGTAGAACTGGTCGCACCAGATGCTTGGACGCGGTCCTGCCTAACCCCCGTTTCGAGACGGACGGCGCCCGCTCCAAGTAGCATGGAACTGCACGGCGGCCAAGGGCGCCGCCGCTCATCCCCAAACACGTTTGCCGGCTTGCTCCCCATCGCTACTCAAGTTCAATCGGGTATAGAGTCGGAGTATCTGGGAGGTTCAGTATGTCCAACCAGAAGGTCGTCTTGATCACTGGCGCATCCTCCGGTAATGGCCAGGCCATAGCCCGATTGCTTTCGCAAGAAGGCCACAAGGTCTTTGGAACAAGCCGCAATCCCTCTACCACAGAGCCAATACCAAACGTGGAGATGTTAGCCCTCGATGTACGCGATGATGACTCGGTTACGACTTGTGTTAAGGCAGTTACGGACCAGGTTGGTCACCTCGATGTACTTGTCAATAATGCTGGTTATGAACTGGCTGGGGCATTGGAAGAACTCTCATTGGATGAAGCCAAAGCCCAGTTTGAAACCAACTTCTTTGGCATTGTCAGAATGGTGAAAGCCGTCCTGCCCCTAATGCGCCAACAAGAAGGCGGGCAGATAATCAATATCAGTTCGTTGGCGGGCCTTAGCCCTGTCCCGTTTGCGGGCATCTACTCTGCCAGCAAATTCGCCGTAGAAGGCTATACCGAAGCGTTACGCCTTGAAGTCCAACCTCTTGGCATTCACGTTTCGCAGATAGAGGCTGGCTTCCTGAAGACACCGATGATGACCAACCGCCAGATGGCGACTGAACGGATTGGCGAGTATGAGCCGTGGCGACAACGCGCCTTGGAGGCCATTCGTGCATATGAAGAGAAGGGTCCTGGGCCGGAACTAGTAGCGGAAACCGTCCTTAAGATAGTTGCCAGTGATCAACCGCGGTTGCGTTACGTAATTGGACGACAGGCGAAACTGGCCTCTCGTTTGAGGCGTTTCCTTCCTGAAGGGGTGTTTGAGAAGGGGGCAAGGAGTAGTTTCCGTCTAGACGCGAAGGAATGAGGAGATTGCTTTGCCTCCCGATTTGCCGCCCAACGAATCGTTCCAGGCGACCTGCTACCGCTGCGGTTCTTGAAGGTAGCTGCGCCGGCGATGTTGGTTCTGGCTTGTGAGTCGGAGCCCGACCCTCGGTGCGGGAAGGGCATGCTGTCCGTCCCGGGAGGCCCTGATCATGGGGACTCGGGGTGTCTGTGACTAGCTGGGGGAGTCCGCATGTTCGGGTCATCTGACAGCCTGCCGACCATTGTGGTGATAGTGGTTGCGGGCCTCACCCTTCTCGTTGGTACCGCCCTCATCGCGTTCTTCGCCGTACCTCCGCTGCGCCGTCTGATTCGGCAACAGAACGCCAACGCGAGACTCATGGGTGAGGGCATAAGTGCGAAAGCCACGGTCATCAGCGCCAAGCAGGCCGGCGGTAGCGTCGAGGTGGGCGGGGCCAAGAGCTTCCAAGTGTTGATGCAGCTGCACGTGGAACCCAAGGGTGTTCCGGCTTTCGTGGCAAGCGCGACTCAGTATATGAACGTGCTGGATCTCGGCAAGGCCCAACCCGGGGCGGCAGCAGTGGTTCGCTATCGCGCTGATGACATGAGCCAGGTTGCCATCGTGAGTCTACTGGGACCGCTCTCCACCTTGGTTGACGCGCGGGGGCAGGACCCTGAGGAAGCCTACCAGCTGGTGCTGGACAGCGAGATTGCGCAGGACGAACTGAGCGTGCACGGTGTGGTTGCGCAGGCCAAGGTCGTGCAATCTCTAGGAACCGACATCTTCCTATATGGCGGTGCAGCGGAGATGACCCGTCTCTCCCTGGCGATTGTTCCGGCCAGTGGGTCGAGCTTCACGGCGGAGACAACGACTGCGATAGTCACTTCATCCGCGTCGAAGGTGCAGCCAGGCGCCACCGTCACGGTTCTCTACGATCCGGAGCAGCCAACCAAGGTGGCCGTCATCAAGTTGTCGGAATAGCGGCCGACTGGCGCTGATTCCGCGGGAGGGTGGCCCCGGAGGTCGCTTGCTCGACAGGTCCCGAACCCCGCCTGCCCAACCCGCCCGCGTGCCACCTTCACCTCGAGGCGTCGTAGCTGTCGATGATCATGCGGAGCGTTCGGATGCATGTCTCGTCACGCCACTCGCTCATGCGCGCGGCGAGCTCGGACGGCAGGTCACTCACATCGCTTTCGGCGAATGCCGAGCTGAACACCGAGAAGCCCACCACGAAGGCGATCATCGACTGCCACAGGTCTACGGCGTCATCGTTGCTGAAGCCGAGCTGGGTGAGGAAGACCAGACCGCTGTCCGGGTCGGTCTCCACACGTCTGCCGGCGAGCGGCACAAGGTTCGGGTGCGCGGCGAGGTTGCGCCGGTACTCGGCGAAGATCGCCTCCATGAGGTCCTTCCAGTCGGCGGGGATCGGCTCGGGCAGCCTGATCTCGGACCGCATCTTCACCACGACCCCATCCAGAAGCGCGTCCTTGTTCGGCAGGTGATGGTAGAGCGAGGCCGCCTCCACGCCGACCGCCGTCGCTAGCCGGCGCATGGTGAGCGCCTCTAGGCCCTCGGCATCTGCGATAGCGAGTGCGTGCTCGAACAGCTCGTCTTTGGTGAGCGGTGTCGCGCGCTTCTTCGATGTGGCCACTGTTGCAGACTCCTTCGAAAAAGGGGGGTTGACCCTAACGCTGTTAGGGCGCATACTCCCGTGTAGCCTAACGCCGTTAGGGTAGCACAGGACGAAACGGGATGCGAGGGAGTTGCGATGTCAGAGGAGATGAGCCGACGCGAGTTCCTGCGGCTGAGCGCGTGCGTCGGCGTTGGAGTGGCGGCGGTCGGCGTAGCGGGCTGCGCTCCATCGGCGGAAGAGATCTCGGTGGAGACGCCTTCATCGAGTTACGGAGAGGAGTCACAGATGTCGAATCGGGTCTTGGTTGGGTACGCGACACGCACGGGGTCGACCACCGGCGTCGCAGAAGCGATCGGGCGCACGCTGGGCGAGCGGGGGTTCGACGTGGACGTCCGACCGCTCAGGGAGCGGCCGTCGCTCGACGGCTACGACGCGTGCGTGCTCGGCAGCGCCATCAACGGCGCGGCATGGCTGCCTGAGGCGATGAGCTGGCTGGAGTCGAACGCCGTGGGGCTCAAGAAGATGCCGGTCGCGGCCTTCTGCGTGCACAGCATGAACGGCGGCGACGACGCCAAGCAGACACGCAAGCGTCACGCGTACCTCGACAAGGTGCGCGATGTCATCACCCCCGCCGCCGAGGGCTTCTTCCTGGGCAAGGGCCCCACCGCCGAGGACACGTCGCTCATCGCGCGATGGGCGTTCAAGGCGTTCGGCGGCACCGCCGAGGGCGATGCCCGTGACTGGGACAAGATCCGCGTCTGGGCCGAGCAGGTCCAACTGTGATAGGAGAGGACATGACCATGCGTAGGACTGCACTGATCACGGGGGCCAGCAGTGGGATCGGCTACGAGCTCACAAAGCGTTTCGCCAGCGACGAGTTCGACCTCGTTCTGGTCGCTCGGAATGTCGAGCGTCTCGAGCAGGTAGCCACTGAGATGCGGGAGCGCTACGGCGCAACCGTCACGGTACTCCCGAAGGACCAGGCCGAGCCCGCCGCCGCCGACGAGATCGCTGCGGCGCTCGCTGCCAGGGGCATCGACGTCGACGCGCTCGTGAACAACGCCGGCTTCAACGTATACGGTCCCTTCCACGACACAGACGGCGAGCGCGAACTGGCGATGCTGCAAGTGAACATCGTCGCGCTCACGCGGCTCACCAAGCTACTGCTGCCGGCCATGGTCCGCCGCGGCTCGGGCCGAATCCTCAACATCGGCTCGACCGGCTCGTTCGCTCCCGGACCGTTCGACGCTGTCTACTGCGCGAGCAAGGCGTACGTCCTGAGCTTCTCAGAGGCGATCGCCGAGGAGCTCGAGGGCACCGGCGTGACGGTGACGGCGCTGTGTCCGGGCGCGACCCGGACTCGCTTCGCCGAGCGTGCCGGCATGACCGCCACACCCATGTTCAGCGGTCGGGTCGCCGAGGCGAGCGATGTCGCAGCCATCGGCTATCGCGCGCTGATGGACGGTCGGCGCGTCGTGGTGCCGGGCCTGGCCAACGCACTGCTCGCATTCTCGGTACGGCTGTCACCCCGGCGTCTGGTCGCGTCGATCGGGCGGCGGATGCTCGTGACCGAAGGCGGGGCGGCATGATGCAGGCGCGCCCGACTGGAGACTGCTCTACACCGTGGTCTACACGTTCGCCAGTGGAGACAGTACCCTGGTGATGAAGGCAGCCGTCCTCGGCGGTCTGCTGATGATCGCGTGACACGCCATGGTGGGCGCTCGATTGCTCTGCATGCGGATTGAGGTCGAGAGGGTGCGCAAGACATACGGTTGTGTTGTCGCGGTAGACGCCTGCGACGGTCTGTGCCATGAGTGACGCCCGAAGCGAGCCCATCGTCCGCATTCGAGGCTTCCGCATGGACTTCGACGGACACACAGTCTTGCGCGACCTGTCGTTCGACGTAGAGCGCGGCGAGACGTTTGGCTTCCTCGGCGCAAACGGTTCCGGCAAGACGACCACGATTCGTGCACTCCTTGGCCTCTACCGGCCGACCGCCGGCGAGCTGTACGTGGACGGTCGGCGGTTCGAGCCCGAGCGCGGGGGCAACCTCGGATACCTGCCCGAAGAGCGGGGGCTGTACAAGAAGGAGTCCGTCATCAACGTGATGACCTACTTCGGCCGGCTCAAGGGTCTCGACAAGCACGCCGCATCGTCGTGGTCGATGGAGTACCTGGAACGGGTGGACCTCGCGGACAAGGCGAAAATGCGAGTGGACAAGTTGTCCGGCGGTGAGCAGCAGAAGGTGCAGCTCGGCGTGACGATCATGGGCGAGCCGGAGTTGCTCATCTTGGACGAGCCCACCAAGGGGTTCGATCCCGTGAACAGGCGCCTGTTGCTGAGCATCATCGAGGAGCGACGGCAGGCGGGGGCCACGGTGCTTATGGTGACCCACCAGATGGACGAGGTTGAACGGCTCTGCAATCGCGTGCTTCTGCTCAAGAACGGAGTCGCCGAGGCGTACGGGACCGTCTCCGAGGTCCAGGCGCAGTACGGTGGCACTACGGCGAAGGTTGCCTTCACGGGAGACATTCCGGACTCATCTTGGTACCGCGTGATGCGGCGCGAGAACAACTATGCGGAGCTCGACCTCGATGAAGGGGTGGACGAGGCCGAGGTGCTTCGCGGGCTGGTTCAGGCCGGAGTGTCGGTGCGCAGCTTCGTCACGGGCCGACCGTCGATGGACGACATCTTCGTGAGAGTCTACGGCGGCCACGACGAGCCGGAGGCGGTGTAGGCGATGGCGCGACACAACATGGGCACGATCGTCTCCTTCGAGGTCAAGCGCACACTCTCCAGGGCCGGCTTCTGGATCGCCACGCTCGTCGTCCCCGTGATCATGGGCGCGGTGATCGCGCTGATCGTGGTGTCCAATACGTCTGCGGCCGACGGTGCGAACTCGCAGGAAAGAGCGCAGTTCACTTTCACGTACAGCGATGCCTCGGGGTACGTTATTCCGGCTGTGGCCGAGGCCCTTGGCGGCATCCCCGCCCTCGACGACGAGCAGTCGATAGCCGACGTGAAGGCCGGTACCCTCGACGCTCACTTCGCGTATCCGGCGAATCCCGCCCAAGAGCCGACGAAGGTCTACGCCGTGGACGAAGGCATCTTCGCGAACGGCAAGTATGCCGCCATCGCTTCCGAGGTGCTGATCGCGAGCGCCCAAGCGGCCATCGACGACCAGTCGCTCGCCACGCTCGTTCGCGGGGACTTTCGGGTGTCCTCGACGACCTACAAGGAAGGCCGCGAGTCGGCCGGACTTGCCGAGGTAATCCCGCCGCTACTGCTACTGCTACTGCTGCTCTTCTACGCGAGCATCCTGCTCATGGGCAACCTGATGGCGACCAGCCTCCTTGAGGAGAAGGAGAACAGGGTCTCCGAGATGATCCTGACCACGATGGACCCGACTACGATGGTCTCCGGCAAGGTGGTGTCGCTGTTCATCGTCGGGGCGATCCAGATGGCGGCGATCGCGCTCCCGGTCGTCGTCGGCTACTTGTTCTTCCGAGAGGAACTGAGACTGCCATACGTCGATCTGGCGTCATTGAGCTTCGAGCCTTGGCCGATGCTCGTGGGCACGCTCCTCCTCGTCGGCGGATTCTCCTTGGTCACGACGACGTTGGCGGCGGCGGGCGCGATCATGCCGACAGCACGGGACGCGGGAGCGATTGCCGCTCCGGTGTCGATCGTGCCGTTCGCCCCGCTGTGGGCGGGCGCGCTCGTGTTGTCGAACCCGCAATCCTTCGTCGTGCAGATCCTGACCTACTTCCCGTATACCGCGGCGCCTACGGCGATGCTCCGCAACGCTCTGGGGACTCTCAGTGCGGTGGAGGCGACGATCGTCATAGTCGAGCTGTTCGTGCTCAGCTTCGTCATCTTCCGCATCGCAGTCCGGCTGTTCCAATACGGGTCGATCGAGTACTCACAGAAGGTCGTCCTCAAGGCGGCGCTCGCCAAGCGAGAGTAGCGTCGCCGGCAACCTGGACGCTTGACAGCCTTGCAGTCAGCGCGTCGAACTAGCGTATTGAGCAGACGCGCCATAGCGCTCGGGTATCCTGAGAACGGAGCGGCGCGCAGCTCATCTGCTTGACGAACGTCACGTTAGGCACAGCCCTAGGGGGGTGCGGTGCGAAGCGCGAGACAGACCACGCTCACCGCGATCGGCGCGGTCGTAGCAGTCGCCGCGTTCGAGCACGGACTCGGGGAGCTGCTGCAGGGTCCGGTGGCGCCTTCCGGCCTCATCATCCAGTCCTGGCCGGATTCGGCCTTCTACCGCTCGCTTCAAGGCGAGCCGGCGATGACGGTGGTGCCGAACCTCGCGGTATCGGGCGTCGTCACGATTCTGCTGGCCATCGCCTTGCTCGTATGGGTCGTCCGCTTCGTCGGACGTCCCCGCAGCGCGGCGGTGATCGCTGGGCTGTCATGTGCGCTGCTGCTCGTCGGCGGCGGCTTCGGCCCCCCGCTTCTCGGCTTCATCCTCGCCTCAGCCGCCGTCAAGGTACACTCGCCGCTGGCATGGTGGAGGAGGCGCTCAACGACGCGCAGAGTGAGGGCGCTGGCGGTCAGTTGGCCGTTCGCGCTCGTCGCCTGCGTGACGGCCTGGCTGATGGCGCTCTTTGGCGTGGCTGCGCTCGACTACTTTCTCGGCATCGAGAGCGTCGCTGTCACGGCCGGCGTGCTCTTGCTCGCTTTCGCGACGCTTCCGTTGGCGATCCTGTCGAGCTTCGCCGCAGACGCGTCGCATGTCTGACCCGACCTCGACGGGGGAGACGATGGATCGGCGCGTCGAGGTGTCGTCGCACGTGCCGTGACGCGGGCGCTGTTCGTTGCGTCGGCCCTCTTGTGGCTTGTCATCGCGGTGCTGATCGCAGCCCGATCGTTCGATGTGGGTCCGGTCAGTCCTGAGGGCGTGAACCTTCTCGTGAGCCTCGCGTTGCGCCTGCCTCGGGAATCGCCCAGGAGCTGTTCTTCCGTTCGTCGGTGCTGGCCCTGCTTGAGCGCTACGCGCCACGCGGGACGGTTCTTGCGCTACTCGGACACTCGGTCGCCTTCGTCGCTTGGCATCTGCGCACCTTCACACTTGTCCCCTCTGTCCCGATCGGTCTGCGCGTTGCTACGGTGATCTTCCTGGCCGGCTTGGCTTGGGGCCGACAGGCGCAGCGTGACGGGACGGTCATCTGGTGGATGACCCAGCACAGCCTGTTCCTGGTCGTCATGTCCATGTTCGATTGGGCCTGAAGGCGACCTCGTCTTGCGCGACAGAACTAGACCCGTTCTGCCTAGCCTTCGCACTTCCCAGGCCAGAGTCCGTCTGGTCTCCGTGAGTATCTCGGGTATGGTCAATAGGGGAGGGGTCTTCTCGATGTGACCTTTCCGGACCGGTTCCGACCCATCCGCTATGCTGACGACACCGCATCGAGAAGCGGCAGACATGCGCCTTGTTTTCGGGTCATTCCTGATAGTGCACGGGCTCATTCATGTCATGTGGTTCATCCCCGAGCCAGACAACCCAGGTGGTCCTCCGTGGCCGTTCGGGTTGGAACACTCGTGGCTTCTAAATGGCGTCAACGCTCCGGCGGGCTTGGTGCGGGGCCTGGCGATCACACTCGCAGCACTGAGCATAGCCGGCTTCACCTTCGCGGGGCTCGGCGTCCTGGGTGTCCCGGGACTGGCCAGCGTCTGGTCTGCTCTCACAATCGCCTCTGCGGCGGTGTCCCTGCTGCTGGTGTTTCTGTTCTGGCATCTGTACTTCATCGTCGGGCTCGCGCTCGATGTCGGCCTGCTTGTCACCACTGTCGGCGGCTGGTGGCCCTCGACGCTTGTGCGGTGACCCGACCCGAATGAAGGAGGAGGCGAGGATGGACGCCATGAGCCCGGAGCAATCCCACTATCAGATCTCTCAGATCGGGTACGTGGAGCGCAGTGAGAACGGTGCGCGTCTCCACGTATACGACAGGTACCGCGACTGCCTGGACCAGCTCGACACCTTCAGCCATGCACAGGTGCTGTGGTGGTTCAGTGAGTGTGATGATGAGCAGCTTCGAGAAACTACGAAGGTGGATCCGCCGTTCGACGCCCCTACCTTGGGGGTGTTCGCCTCTCACGCGCCCACGCGACCCAACCCGCTCGCGCTCAGCACCGTTTCTATTCGTGGCGTGGACCCGGAGAACGGAGTTGTCGAAATCGGCGCCATCGACGCGGTCGAGGGCAGTCCTCTGATCGACATCAAGGCGTACATGCCGCACTGCAGCCGTGTTCGTGCGCCTGTCGTCCCATCATGGGCATCCGACTGGCCGGACTGGATGCCGGAAGACGGAGTCGAGCTGGACGCACCGCGCAAGTAGCCGCGACGCTCCTGCCGTGCTTGAGGCCTAGCACGCCCGCTCGTCGGTCTACTAGGAGATCCTGCGGCGGTACGTGACCATGGCGAAGCCGTACGCGACGATGAGGATGCCGACGCACCAGGCAAGCGCGATCCAGATGTCGGTACCGACCGGCTGTCGTGCTAGTAGGTCGCGGATCGCGTTGACGATGTACGTCACCGGTTGGTTCTCGGCGAAGGCGCGCACCAGGCGGGGCATCGTGTCGGTGGGCACGAATGCCGAGCTGACGAACGGCAGGAAGATGAGCGGGTAGGAGAACGCGCTCGCGCCGTCCACGGTCTTCGCGGACAGACCGGCGATCACGGCGAGCCAGGTCAACGCCAGGGTGAACAGGACCAGGATGCCGGCGACCGTGAGCCACGCCAGCACTCCCGCGCCCGAGCGGAAGCCCATGAGGAGGCCGACCAGCACGACGACCACGAGCGAGATCATATTGGCGACCAGCGAAGTCAGCACATGTGCCCACAGCACGGACGACCGTGCGATCGGCATGGACTGGAAGCGTTCGAAGATGCCGCTCTTCATATCCAGGAAGAGCCGGTACGCGGTGTAGGCGATACCCGAGGCGATCGTGATGAGCAGGATGCCGGGCAGCAGGTAGGTCACATACGAATCCGACCCTGTGTCGATCGCGCCGCCGAACACGTAGACGAACAGCAGCATCATCGCGATCGGCGTGACCGCCGTGGTGATGATGGTGTCCAGGCTACGCGTGATGTGGCGAAGGGACCGTCCCGTCAGCACGGCCGTGTCCCCGAAGAAATGCTTGGTCATCGTTGCTCCTCACTCGTCCGTGTCGATCTTGCGACTCCCGGTGTCTCCGTCTTGCCGTCGTCACCTACGATGGCAAGGAAGATGTCCTCGAGGGTCGGCTGCTTCTCGACGTATTCGACCTTGACGGGCGGGTGCAGCTGTTTGAGCTCGGTGAGGGTGCCGTTCACGATGATTCGGCCCCCGTGGACGATCGCGATTCGATGGGCGAGCTGTTCGGCCTCGTCCAGATGCTGGGTCGTGAGCAGCACCGTCGTGCCAGCCTCGGCGAGTTCCTTGACAGCCTGCCACACCTCGATGCGCGCCTGGGGGTCGAGCCCGCTCGTCGGCTCGTCGAGAAAGATGACCGGCGGGTTCCCGATAAGGCTCATCGCGATGTCGAGACGGCGGCGCATGCCACCTGAATACGTCGACACCTTGCGCGCGGCCGCGTCGGTGAGCGAGAAACGGTCGAGCAGGTCATCCGCGATCCCGCCCGGGTGCTCGAGGTGCCGTAGCCGGGCGATCAGCACGAGATTCTCCCGCCCGCTGAGGACTTCGTCGACGGCCGCGAACTGTCCCGTGAGGCTGATCGACTCCCGCACGTCCGAGGCCTGCGCGGCGACATCGAAGCCGTTGACGTTGGCTGTCCCCGCGTCGGCCTTGAGCAGCGTGGACAGGATATTCACGATCGTGGTCTTGCCCGCCCCGTTGGAGCCGAGAAGCGCGAAGATGCTGCCATGCGCCACGTCGAAGTCCACGCCGCGCAGCACCTCCAGTTGCCCGTACGACTTCTCCAGGCCCTGCACGTGGATCGTGGGTTTGGTGACTTGGCTGTTCATCGGCCTGTCTCATCTCGTTCGAGTGTCTCGATGGCGTGAGTCAGCCTGTCTCGTTCGCGGTCGACATAGCCGCCCTTCCTGTAGTTCTGAGCGAACGCCTCGGCGAATTCCACGGGGTCCTCCCCGACGATCTCGCGGATGGGCGTCCGGTCGGCTGCGGCCTGTTCGAACAGGTCGGCGAGGTCCTCGAGCATCGAGGCTGCGCTGTCACCGTCCACCGCCCCGAAGTACATGAAGTAGCGCTGGAACGCGTCGACCGCGGCGCGGTAGTTCGGGGGAAGCTGTCTAACGCGCGCCTTGTACTCCCGCCACCGCCGCTTGTCGCCGACCACCTTGGAAATGAAGCCGCCCTTGTCTACATCGGTCATGGCCTATCTGCCTCCTTCGTGGAGCCGTTCGAGCTGCCCCGTGAGGAAGCTCCAAGTCGTCCAGAATTCTTCGAGGTACTCCTGTCCTTGCGCGTTGAGCGAGTACACCTTGCGCGGCGGTCCCTTCTCCGACGGGACCTTCTTCACGTCGACGAGGCCCTTGTGCTCGATCCTGACGAGCAGCGCGTAGACGGTGCCCTCGGCGATGTCGGAGAAACCCATCTCCCGCAACCGTGCCGTGATCTCGTAGCCGTACGCGGGTCGCACGGACAGGATCGCGAGGACGATGCCTTCCAGTGTGCCTTTGAGCATCTCCGTCATCTGCTTGCCCACGGAACACCTCCTCGGACTACTAAGCGTTACTGACTACCGGTACATAGTAACACAGAGTAGCGCCGATGCAAGTGTCACGCTGGAGTCAGCGCGCGAGCGGTTGAACTTGACCGAACGGTGGTGCAGGCCGCACGGCCGCAGGAAGATGGTATGTTTGACGTGTTCGGCGGCGTGACGCAAAAGGGGGCGTGAAGTGAGCGGCGAAGAGCGAGAGATGCTTATTGCGGCACAGAAGGAAGCGATTCAAGTGCTCTCGGCGGCAAGCGCCGAGGCGGCACGCTTGACCAACGAGGCAGGGGGGGATGCCGTTGCGCTCGTGCTAGAGCAGCAGGAGAACGCCACGAGACTTCTCCGCCAGGCGCACGAAACTGCGACGGAGCATGAGCACTCGGCAGAGGAGTCAAGCACTCTACTCGAATCGCACCAGACGGCGGCAGAGCTGCTCGCCGCGACGGAACGGGAAGTCGCCGCTAAGCTGAGCGAGACCGAGGCAAACGCGGCTGTAGATGTCCTGATGGCCGGGCATCGTCAGGCTGCCGCGATTCTTCTGGACGCATGGATGCGAGTAACTGAGGGGCGACCCGCTGACGGGGAAAGGTCGCACTAGGCGCGGCGATCTGCTCGAATCCGCCTTTTTGGTCGATCTCTAGCTGGCGCTCCGCCGGTTGCAGGTGCCTAACCCCCACCTCCGCACGGACGCACGTCGGCCGCCTGAGTACCTCCACGTGTACAACGTCGGTGCGACACCGCCATCGAGGAGTACTTCGGGAATCTGCGATGAGCAATGTATGGATAGCATTCGGGCTCACGGTGGTTGCCGGGATGGCAACAGGGATCGGCAGTCTCATCGCGTTCACCGCCAGAAGGACGAACTATCGCTTCCTGTCGGTGGCGACGGGGTTCTCGGCGGGCGTGATGCTGTACGTCTCATTCGTGGAGATCTTCTTCCATGGCGCGGATTCACTTGCGCAACGCTACGGCGAGTACTGGGGACACTGGGTCAACGTTGCGTCGTTCTTCGCCGGGATAGCCGTGATAGCCCTCATCGACAACCTGGTCCCGGCGGCCAAGAACCCGCATGAGACACATCCGGAGTCAGAGACTATGCAGCTTCGGACCCCCGCCACAGTGACCGTGCCAGAGGGACGACCGAGGGAGAGCCATCACGAGTCCGAAGACGAGGGGGTTCGCAAACAGCGTCTGCTGCGAGTGGGATTGTTCACGGCTCTGGCGATCACGGTGCACAACTTCCCCGAAGGCCTGGCCACCTTCTTCGCCGCACTCGAGGACCCGAATGTGGGCGTTGCGATAGCGGTGGCGATCGCCCTCCACAACATTCCCGAGGGCATCAGCGTGTCCGTACCGATCTTCTATGCGACCGGCAATCGCAGACGGGCGTTCTGGTACTCCATGCTCAGCGGGCTGGCTGAACCGGTGGGCGCGGGCGTCGCCTATCTCATCCTCCGCGTACTGACATCCGAGGGAGCGGGGACGCTGCCCTCTCAAGTGACCGGAATCCTCTTCGGCGGAGTCGCCGGCATCATGGCGTACATAAGCATCGACGAGTTGCTGCCCACGAGTAGAGCGTACGGCAAAGGGCACGACAGCATTCTTGGCGTGATGGCGGGGATGCTGGTGATGGCGGCGAGTCTGCTGTTGATGAACTAGCCGGGGTGGTCGACATGAATACGTTTGCATGGATCCTCATCGGCGGGCTGCTCATGAGTGCGGTTGCCATGGTGGGGGCATTCACGCTGGTCCTGACCCCGGCAACCCTCGATCGCATCCTTCTGCCGCTCGTCGCACTCGCTGCGGGCACACTCCTCGGCGGCGCGTTCTTCCACATGCTTCCCGAGGGACTCGCATCGATGCCGCCGCTTGAGGGCGCTGTGTGGCTGGTGTCCGGCTTCACAGTGTTCTTCGCGCTCGAGCAGTTCTTGCGGTGGCATCACTCGCATCGGGAAGACTCACAGAACCCCACACCGGTCACATATCTGATCCTTGTCGGCGACGCGGTCCACAACTTCCTAGGTGGTCTGGGTATCGCGAGCACATTCCTCCTCTCGCCTCATGCCGGAGTCGTCGCGTGGCTGGCTGCAGTGGCTCACGAAGTCCCCCAGGAACTCGGCGATTTCGGGATACTCGTCCACGGTGGCTGGCCACGCGGCCGAGCGCTGTTCTGGAACGTCGTGTCTGCGCTGACGTTCCCGGTGGGCGCGGTGCTTGCGTATTTCGTGTCGCTGGGGTTCAACGTGGGCGGACTTGTCATGTTCGGCGCTGGGAACTTCGTCTACATAGCGGCATCGGACCTCATACCGGAGATCAAGGCCGAGACAGGTCTTCGAGACGCCGTGCTCCACTTCGGCTTCTGTGTGGGTGGACTCGCACTCATGTTGCTGATGGCGGTGTGGGCGGGGGGATAAACAGGATCGCGGTCAGGCCGAATGCGCGCTGGCTAATCGGGGTACCTCTGCAATTGAGCCCGCCCACGCTTCTGCCCAGCGGACCTTGATTGCGGACACTGAAGGCGTTCGGCATCCGCCGAACGGAAGGGAGAGCACCATGGCCGAGAAGAAAGCCGCCGCGCGCGCAACCAAGCAGGCCAACGCAGAGGCCGAGGTTCTCGCGAACATAGCCGAGATGCCTGAGCACGATCGCACCATGGGCGAGCGGATCCACGCGATCGTCCAAGAGAACGCGCCCGATCTCACGGCGCGACTGTGGTACGGGATGCCGGCGTACGCCAAGGACGGGAAGGTCGTCTGCTTCTTCCAGAGCGCGGCGAAGTTCAAGGCGCGGTATGCGACGTTCGGGTTCGACCAGGCGGCGGACCTTGACGACGGCAACATGTGGCCGACCTCTTACGCGCTCAAGGAGCTCACCTCCGCCGAGGAGAAGAAGATCGCCGCGCTCGTGAAGAAAGCAGTCAGCTGAAGCGCGCTCAGACGAGTGAAGCCGAATTTCTGATGGATCTCCCGATCATGCCGCCGGTCTTGCCGATGCTCGCCAAGGCGGTCGCGGACATCCCGCGCGGCCGGTTCAGCTACGAGCCGAAATGGGACGGGTTCCGTGCGGTGGTTTACCGTGACGGCGACGAGGTCGAGATCGGCAGTCGAAACGCCCGGCCGATGAGCCGCTACTTTCCCGAGGTCGTGACAGCGATCAAGGCGGGTCTTCCTGAACAGTGCGTGCTCGATGGGGAGATCGTCGTGCCCGACCCATCGCGCGGTCGGCTGGACTTCGAGGCGCTGCAGCAGCGGATCCACCCCGCAGAGAGCCGCGTCAAGCTTCTGTCGCAGCGCACTCCCGCTCACTACATCGCATTCGACCTGCTGGCCCTTGCGGACCGCGACCTCACAGGGGAACCGTTCCGCGAACGGCGTCGCGCGCTCGAAGAAGCCGTGGCGGGTGCGCAGTCGCCGATCCACCTCACTCCGGCCACGCACGATCCCGCGGTGGCGGAGAGCTGGTTCAGCGAGTTCGAGGGCGCGGGCATAGACGGCATCGTCGCAAAGCCTCTGGACGGCACCTACCAGCCGGACAAACGGGTGATGCTCAAGATCAAGCACGTCCGTACGGCAGACTGCGTAGTGGCTGGCTACCGCACCTACAAGGGCGATGCGCACGCCGTGGGCTCGCTGCTCCTCGGCCTGTATAGCGACGATGGCGACCTCGTGCATGTCGGAGTCGTCGCAGCGTTCCGGATCGAGCAACGCCGCGCTCTGTTCTCCGAGCTGCAGCAGCTCGTCACGACACTCGAGGACCATCCGTGGAAGTGGGCCGAGGACGCGCCGGCCACCCGCACCCCCCACAGCTCCGAATCCAGCCGCTGGAGCGCCGGCAAGGACCTGACGTTCGTCCCGCTGAGACCGGAGCGCGTCGTGGAGGTTCGCTACGACCACATGGAAGGCGATCGCTTCAGGCACACGGCGCAGTTCGTCCGGTGGCGCCCCGACCGGGACCCGCGGTCGTGCACGTTCGAGCAACTCGAAACGCCCGCCGGCGTCGACCTCTCGGATGTCCTGCCATGAAGGCGGAACGTCGCAGCGCGCAGCAGTTCTACCACGGTACAAAGGCCGACCTGAACCCAGGCGACCTGATCGGGCCCGGCCGTCCCCCCAACTTCGGCAAGTTGGACAGGATAACGACCTACGTCTACCTGACCGGCACCCTGGATGCAGCCATCTGGGGGGCGGAGCTGGCCCTCGGCGATGGACCCGGCAGAATCTATATCGTGGAACCCACCGGCCCGATCATGGACGACCCCAATCTCACGGACAAGAAATACCCGGGCAATCCGACGAAGTCGTACCGTTCCCGGGAGCCACTGCGGGTCACGGGTGAGGTCACCGAGTGGCAGGGCCACTCCCCCGAAGAGCTCAAAGCGATGAGGGACGGACTCGAGGAACTCAGGCGACTCGGGATAGGGCCGATCGACGACTGACCGCTGGAGCGCGCGGCGCTGGCGATTCACCGCCAATCTGCTAAGAATGGGGTGAGATCGGAGGAGAAGCATGAGTTCCCAACTCGAGTCGGTCTCGCCGGACCCGGCCCTCGGCATGGGTGGCGGTGCAGTCGTCCCGGAGCGTGCAATCTGCTTGGCCTCAAGGCTTCTGCACCGCGATGGCTGGGGCTCCCGGTCAACCCCCGGAGGTGATGGTGATGATCATCAAGAGGGGCGAAGTGCTCCCGTTTGACTTCGACGGCCTGGAGATACGCGACTACACCGCTGCTGAGAACCTGAGTTCCTCGTTCGCGGTCATCGATGTCCAGCCCGGCGTGATACATCGAGTCTCATGGTCGCGACGCTCAGACAAGTACTACTACGTGGTATCCGGAACCGTTGAGTTCTTGGACTCGGATCGGACTCAGGTGTTGTCCGAAGGTGACTTCTGCTTGGTCAGGCAGGGCGATCGATTCTCGTATCGTAATGCCGGTGCAGAGCCGGCGCGCCTGTGCCTGTTCCACACACCCAGCTTCGACCTCGACTCCGAGGAGTTCGAGTAGGTCCGGCCGAGACGCGCCTGCCCTGCGCGCGGGCACATCGAACGGGGGAGCAGTGTCCAACGGTGAGCGAAGGTCGGCGGTCCGGGTTCTGACCTTGCTGAATCCTCGCAAGACCTACCATCGCGCCGCGGTCGTCGGCTCACACCGGATCCCTGAATCGGGCGGGTGTCTGATCGTCGGCAATCATGGGCGATTGGACTTCGACTGCTTCATCCTGATGCGTCTGGTCTTTCAGGAGCGCGGTCGGCTTCCGCGGATGATGGCCGATCACATGTGGTTCAAGCTGCCGGTGATGGACCGTGTGTTCCGTGCGGCAGGCGCTGTTGATGGCACCCGAGAAAACGCGTCGCGCCTGCTCGAGCACGGCGAACTCGTACTTACGTACCCCGGCGGTGTCCGGGAGATCATGGGCAGCAGGTTTGGCACCGAGCACATCGACTGGGAGGGTCGTCGGGGATTCGCCCACGTCGCGGTGGAGACAGGCGTGCCGGTGGTTCCTATCGTCGGGGTCGGAGTCAACAGCGGGCACATCTACATCTCGAGCGGGCGCCTCCTGGGCAAGCTCGTGTACCAGGGATTGTTGCGGCTGGGACCGGAGTACGCGGACTACCGCGATCCGCTCACGATAGGGGTCTTGCCGGTTCCGCTTCCGTTTGGGGTCGCGGTCAGCCTTCCGCTGCCGTGCAAGGTTACGTACTACGTCGGCGAGCCGATCCATCCACCTCGGTCGAACGGCGGCGAGCCGGTGTCTGCGGCGGCTATCGAGCGGTTTGCCCAACAGGTGATCGATTCGATGTGGGACCTCATGCACAGACACGGCCGAGTTGACACCCACCGTCGCTCCTGCCACCATTGCTGACTGAACGTTCAGTCAGTTTCTCTTGAGCGTTCGAGTCGCTCGATGGTAGGTGTGGCCGCTCTCCTCGGAAGGTATGTCTCTTTGACGCGCAACGATTCGTCGGCCCATGACCGCATACTCGACGCCGCGGGCGCGCTGTTCGCCGAGCGCGGCTACGATGGTGTCTCGATCGCCGACATAGCGGGCGCGAGCGACATCTCCACCGGGCTCGTGTACTACCACTTCAAGGACAAGGCGACGCTGTACGAGTCCGTCGTGCACCAGGGTCTCCAGCTGCTCGAGGAGACGGCGGCCCAGGCGCTGGGTGCCGAGGGTACTCCCACCGAGCGGATCAGGACGTTCGTGCTGCGCTACATGGAGCTGCTCGAAGGGCACCCGGCGCTGATGCGGCTGCTCATTCGCAGCGTCACCGATTTGAGCGGCCCAGCGCCCGGTCACGTGCTCAAGCGCAGCGGGGTCACTGTCGCGCGGCTCCAATCGGTGATCGCGGACGGCATCGCTGCAGGGGAGTTCAAGAAGACCGACGCCCGGCTGGCGGCAACGGCGCTCTTCGCGCTCGTGAACACGCTCATCACAGCTCGCGTCCTGGACACGCCGTTGGGCGAGACCGGCGGCGCGTCGATACAAGAGCACGCCGAGTTCATGACCCGACTGTTCCTGGAAGGGATCGCGGCGTGCTCTTAAGACTTGCCCGCACCATAGTCCGAGGACGCAAGGCGATCCTGGCGATCACCGCGCTGCTCGTGCTCGTGGGCGCCTTCGGCATGATGAACAGCAGCATCAACTACGACCTCATGTCGTACCTGCCCGAAGACCTCGACTCGGTCCAAGGCCTCGAGATCGTCGACGAGGAGTTCGCGCTCGGCACGATGATCCAGGTCCTGGTCAAAGACGAGAGCGACGCGACCGTCGACGCGCTTGCCGGCCGCATCCGCGACGTTGAGGGTGTCAAGGCCGTGCACTGGATCACGGACCTCGCACCCGTGAGTCAACCGTCCGAGTTCCGCGACGATGCGGTCATCGAGAACTACTACGCCGGCGGAGGGACGCTGCTGCAGGTTGCCTTCGAGGGCAGCTCGAACGATCCGGCCGTCAAGGAAGCCATCCGCGAGATCACCGGGCTGCTGGAGGAGTACGACACGCTCGTCACCGGCAACCAGCAGCTCGAGCTCGAAGAGGTCATGCAGCGAGACACGGTGCGCTTCGCGCTCGTCGCGCTCGTGCTGGTGACCGTCGTGCTGCTGCTCACGCTGCCTTCGATCGTGGTGCCGCTCACGTTCGTGGTCACCATCGGTGCGGCCGTGGTCCTGAACCTGGGGCTGGCGTACTACATAGGCCAGGAGATGTCCTACATCACCGGCGTGATAGTGTTCGCGCTGCAGTTCGCCGTGACCATGGACTACGCGCTGTTTCTATACCACCGCTTCGAAGAGGAACGGCGCCGCTCCGAGCCCGAAGAGGCGATGATCACCGCGGTCGCGACGACCTTCAAGTCGATCGTCGCGGCGGCGGCGACCACGATGGCGGGCTTCCTGGCTCTCACGGTCATGCAGCTCGGCTTCGGCGAGGACATGGGTGTCACGCTCGCGCGCGGCGTGGCCATCACGCTGGTGGCCGTGATCACGCTGCTTCCCGCGCTCATCCTTACAGCGCTCCCGCTGATCGACCGCATCCGCCACAAGACGCCGTCGTTCGACTTCTCGCGGCTGGGGCACTTCGTGGGCAAGCACGCCGGCATCGTGGCGGTTGCGGGCGCTTTGCTGTTCGTACCGGCGCTCTGGGCGAACGCGCAGCTCGACGTCACCTACGACCTGAACACGAGCCTGCCGAGCGACATGCCCTCGGTGCAGGCCGACGAGGCCATCTCCGAGGCCTTCGGACGTGCCTCCACGATGATCGTGGCGCTCGAGGACGCGGGCTCCTCGGTCGATCTCGAGCGACTGAGCACACGGCTCGAGGAGCTCGAGGGCGTGACGCGGGTGTTCGGCTATGGGGCGCTCGTGGACCCTCGTATCCCAGTGGAGTTCGTGCCTGCCGAAGCCCGCGAGTCCTTCTTCTCGGGCGGCTACACGTACCTCACGCTCGACGCGGCGTACGACATGGCCGACCCGCGGCTGGCCGAGACGATCGAGGCGGTGCGCGAGGTGGCCGACACTGAGTGGCCCGGCGAGTCGTACGTGACCGGCCAGTCGGTGCTCATGAACGACATGGAGGAGGTCTCCCAGGGCGACGACACACGCATCAACCTCCTGTCCATCGCAGCGATAGTCATCATCGTGGCCATCGCTTTCAGGTCGATCGCCATTCCCGTCGTGCTCGTGGCCGTGATCCAACTCGCCATCCTGATCAACCTCGGCATCGAGGCGTTTGCCGGCGGCAACCTGATTTTCGTCGCATCGCTTGCCATCGGCGCCATCCAGCTGGGCGCCACGGTCGACTACGCGATCCTCGTGACCACGCGATACGAGGAGGAACTCGCGCGCACCCGCGACCGGCTCGAGGCGATCAAGGTCTCGATCTCGGAATCGAGCCAATCGATCCTGGTGAGCGCTTCCACCATGTTCGCGGCGACGATCGCGCTTGCGGTGATGTCGAGTATCGGCATCATCTCCTCGCTCACGATGCTCATCGCACGAGGAGCGGTCATCAGCTTCTTCGTGGTCCTTGTTGTCCTGCCCGCGATCCTTGTCGTGGGCCAACCTGTGTACGAACGGCTCAGCATCGGCTGGCCTCGCCACACCGTGAAGGGTGAATAGCATCATGGAAAGAGCTGTGCGAACGGTCCGGGTCAGGCGCATGCGGTCGGTCTTGGTGGCGCTGATGGTGGCGAGCCTGCTGTCGGGCACCTTCGCGTCGTCGGCGCCGGCTCCCGGCCAGCCGGACAGCATCGTGGACAATGAGACGGTGTACGTGGTGGCCGACGCGACCGGCGCGCCGCAGACCACGGTTGTGGTGGACTGGCTGCAGGTGCAGGGCACCGGCACGTTCGAACTTGCCGACCCTGCCTCAACTGCCGACGAGATCGAGTCGCTCACCGACGGCTTCGAGCCGGTCAAGTCGGGCGACACCGTGCAGGCCACCGTGGATGTCGACGGCTACGGCGACTTCTTCTACCGCGCCGAGACCCACGCGGCCCTGCCGTTCGAGATCAGCTTCGACTACTACCTTGACGGCGCGAAGACCGAGCCACAGCAGCTGGCCGGCAAGTCCGGACGGCTGCGTATCGACATCTCGATCGTGAACCACCTCGAGCGCACCGAGACCCTGCACTACACCACGGCCGGCGGGACGATGGAGTCTTCCGAGGTCACCTACACGGTCCCGCTGCTGTGTGTCCCGCAGCTCGAGATCGACGGCACCAAGATGACCGACATCGATGGGCCTGACGAGGCGCAGATCGCAATCGCGGGGCAAACCCTCACATACGCCATACCCATGGTGCCGGTGCCAGAGGCCGAAGCCAGCATCGAGATGGACGCGCGGGACATCGAGCTCGCCTCGACCATCGTGTCGGTTTTCCCCAAGCTCGCCGCCTCTCCCGACTTTTCCGTGACCGAGGAGTTCATCGACCTGCGTGACGGCCTGATGCAGCTCGGTCAGCTTTCCGAGGGGCACCTGCAGGTCGTGCGGGGCATCTCCGAGGGCATGGCCGAATACGACCTGTCGGCGGCAGCCGGGGCGGCGGAAGGATTCGAGCAGCTCCAGGCAGCGCTCGAGCAGATGGAAGTCGGTGCTTCCGGGCTCGCTCAGCTCTCGTCGGGGCAGTACACGTACCTGGACGGGGTGATCGGCGGCATCGACACGTCGCAGTTCAGCTCGATAGATCAGCTCGTGGGCGCCATCGGGCAGATGCGCGATGCGGCCTCCCAGCTCGAGACCGGCGTTGCCGGGCTCGTATCGCTGGTGGACGGGCAGATCGGTCTGGTGCAGCAGATGGACGCGCTCAACGCCCAAGCGCTCGCAGATGCTCAGATACTCGCGGCGCGCTACCCGGCAGACCCCGAGGTGCTCGGGATCGTTGGACGCCTGACGCAGCAAGATGCGTTGTTCGACCAGCTGCTTGCTGCCGACGCCCCTCCGGGGCTCCCGTTCCTGCGCGCCCAGCTCGAGCAGACCGCAGCCGGCGTGACGGGCTTGCGCACGGGGCTCGAGCAGCTCGAAGCGCAGGCAGGTGGGCTCACCGCGATACCCGGTGCGTTCGAGCAGCTGAAAGCGGCGTTGGTGGTGCTGCGCGACGGCGGCGACCCCGACGGCGGCGGGCCCGCGCCCGTGATGCCCGGCCTGGGCGCGACGCGCGACGGCCTGGGCGGGTTGGCGTCGGGCTTGGGGCAAGCCGCGAGCGGTCTTGCGCAATCTTCGGCCGACCTGGCGATGCTCGAACAGCTGCCCGCGATGATGGACGAGTTCCAGGCCACACTCAACGCACTTGCCGAAGGCGGGACGCTGCAAGGCCAGCAGCTGCCCGGCATCTCCACCACGGTTCTGGCGCTCGACGAGATCGGCTCGGGGCTCGGAACGGGTGTCGGCGAGATGCGCGAGGGCGAGGCACTCACCGCGGCCATGGAGCGAGCCGCCAACGAGTACACGACGTTCCTGGGGCTGCCGGAAGGCGCTACCGGCCGTCTGAGCTTCCTGTACAGAGTCGAGGGCGTGTCGGCGGAGTAGGGTACAGCTGCGCGCTCGTGACGATCCTCGGCCTGCATTGGCCCGACTTCGCCTTCTCGCGCTAAGCTCGACACGGAGCTTGGCGATACGAGGGGGAGCGTAGTCATGGGCGATACGGTTATCCGCACGTCCGGTCTTGTCATGGACTACGGCAAGGTGCGTGCGCTCGACGGAGTCGACCTGGAGGTCGAGCGCGGGGAAGTGTTCGGGTTCCTGGGCCCGAACGGGGCGGGCAAGACCACCACGATCCGCATCTTGCTCGACCTGCTGCGCCCGAATGCGGGGCGTGCCGAGGTCTTCGGCATGACCCCGAAGCAGGGCGGTCCTGCGCTGAGGGCGCGGATCGGGTATCTGCCGGGCGACCTCACAATGAACGGCCGGCTGACCGCGCGGGAGCTGCTCACGCACCTGGCCAGCGTGCGGGGTGGTGCGGGCGCCGATCGCATCCAGCCGCTTGCCGAGCGGTTCGGCCTGGAACTCGACCGCAGGTTCCGCGGGCTTTCGAAGGGCAACCGGCAGAAGGTCGGCGTGGTGCAGGCGTTCATGCACGAGCCGGAGCTGCTCGTGCTAGACGAGCCCACGAGCGGGCTGGACCCCCTGCTGCAGCGCGAGATGCTCGACCTGATACTCGAGGCGCGAGAGAGGGGCGCCACAGTGTTCATGTCGTCGCACGTGCTGAGCGAGGTCGAGGACGTGACCGACCGCGTGGCCATCATTCGCGCGGGCAAGATCGTGGACGTCGACGACGTGCACGCGCTGCGCACCCATGCCGGCCAGCTCGTGGAGCTGCGGTTCGCCGAGCCGGTCGACCGCGCCACGTTCGCGAGCCTGCCCGGCGTCGAGGACGTCACGGTCGAAGACTCGCGCCTGACCTGCCACTTGCACGGCGAGCCCGACGCTCTGCTCAAGGCTGCCGCGCGCTACACCGTCACATACTGGGCGGCCGAGGACCGCGAGCTCGATGACCTTTTCCTGAGCTACTACCAGATGCCACCTACCGCCGAAGGTGAGGAGGCCGGCAATGAGTAGCCCACTGGCGGTCTTCACCGGGGCGCTTCGCGAGAACCGTCGGCGCATCGCGCTGTGGTTCGTGGCCATGTTCGCGCTGTGCGCCATGTACATCGCCTGGTACCCGCTGATGCGGGACGCAGGAACCGACCTGGTCGAGAGTCTGCCCTCCGACATCATCACCGCGATGAACTGGGAGGACATCGCAACCGTCCCCGGGTACCTGACGTCGACGATCTTCGGCCTGATCGCACCTGCGCTGGGCTCGGTGTTCGCAATCGGCCTTGGCGCCAAGATCCTCGCGGGCGAGGAGGAGGACGGCACGCTCGAGCTCGAGATGACGGCGCCTGTCTCGCGGCGCAGTCTGCTGCTGCAGCGCGTTCTAGCGTTGTGGGCCGGCTCGATGGTTGTCGCCGCCGCTGTGGGCGCGGCGACGGTCGTGATGGTTCTCGCTCTGGACATGGACATCTCGCTCGGCAACGTCTTGGCCGGTACCGTGGGCTTGCTGTTGTTGGTGATGGGGTTCGGCACCGTGGCCTTCGCGGCGGGTGCTATCACAGGTCGCCGAGGAATCGCGCTTGGCGCAGGCGCGGCACTTGCCGTGATCAGCTACGTCTTCAACTCGATGGGCCCGATCGTGCAGGCCGACTGGATGCTCGACCTCTCGCCGTTTGCGTGGTTCCTGGAGCCCCGGCCGCTGTTTGACGGGTTCGACGTGTGGAGCATCGTGGCGCTTGCGGGGCTCTCGATCGTGGCTGCCGCTGTCGCGGCCATCGGCTACGAGCGCCGCAACTTGATGACTTAGCGGCGGACCGCGGAGGACCAAGCCGTGGCGCGCACTACCCTCACGACTCTTGCGCGCACCTTGACGACTATCCTACTGAGTAGGATAGTCCAACACTATGATACAAACTCACCTACCTTGCGAGGTGCGACGTGAACATCACAGTCCTCTCCATCAACGCGATTGCCGTTGCATGCGTGATTGTCTCGCTGGTGAAGGACCGCCAGAAGACGGTCCAGGCCTTCCGGGCTGCGTGGCGCTCGGGTGTCAGTCTTGCCCCAACGCTGCTCGGCATCCTGGTTCTCATCGGCTTGTTGCTGGGGTTCGTACCGGCTGAGACGATCGGACGCGTAGTGGGCGAGGGGAGCGGCGTCACAGGCGTATTGACAGCCGCGCTACTCGGTTCGGTTCTGCACATACCGTCGCTGGTCTCGTTTCCGCTCGGAGGCTCGCTGATCGCGGCGGGTGCGTCGGCCACGGTGGTGGCGGTGTTCATCACTACGCTCACGATGGTGGGATTCGTGACCTTGCCCATGGAGATCCGCGTTCTGGGCAAACGCTTCACGCTGCTGCGCAACGGCCTCAGTCTCGTTGCGGCAGTGATCATCGGTGTGTTGGTGGGGGCGGTGGTGTGAAGCCCAAGATGCAGGGGGCGTCCGGTGCCGGACAAGGGCACCCGGGCGCAGCGCAGGGCCAGCCAGCCAAGCAGAACCCGCGCGGTTGGGTGATGCTGGCGCTCTTGGTCGCGATCGCGGCGGTGCTGCTGATCGTTTTCCCGGCGCAGCGGGAGCCTTCGCTGAATGCGTTCTGGCAGTTCCTTGTCGAGATGATGACGGTCATGCCGGCGGTTCTGGTGATCATGGGTTTGTTCGCCGTGTGGGTACCTAAAGAGGCGGTCAACCGGCACATGGGGCGCGGCTCCGGAGCGCGCGGGCTCGCGCTGGCGGTCGTCTTCGGCACGCTGCCGACAGGCCCGTTGTACGCGGCGTTCCCACTCACCAAGGGGCTGCTCGACAAGGGGGCGTCGCCGGCGAACGTGTTCGTCTTCCTGGCTGCGTGGGCATGCATCAAGGTCCCCCAGGAGCTTATCGAGCTTCAGTTCTTGGGTTGGCGCTTCACGGTGGCACGGTTTGGTTTCACCGTTGCTGTCATCGTGGCGATGGCGTTCGTGTTCCAGTGGCTGCTCGGCGAAAGGGAGAGCGATGTCGCGGACCGGGTGTGATCATGCCTCGGCAGGCCAGCCGCCGACCGGCGCGCGCCGTTTGAACCGGTTCGTGGTGCCGGGAGTGTTGCTCCTGCTGGCTGAAGAGGAGGCGCACGGCTATGAGCTTGGCGTGAGGCTGGCCGCCTTGGGTTTCATCGAGAACGAGAACGACACCGCGCTGGTCTACAGGGCGCTTGGAACCTTGAGCGGAGAGGGCTACGTGAAGTCCCGCGAGGCGCCCGGGGAAGGCGGCCCACCGCGCAAAGTGTATTCGCTGACGAACGCAGGCCGCGAGCTGCTCGAGGAGTGGCGGTGTGTGATCGAGGAGCGAGTGGAGTTGCTTTCGCGCTTTCTCGAGCGCCATTCGGCACTTGGAGTCTGAGGAGAAACAGCACCCTACGTCGCGCGCCTCGCCTCGAGTCCCTCCATCAGCGCCATGAGCCCCTCTTCCATCCCGCGGCTCCAGTCGCGCAGCTCGGATGCGAGTCCTGCCGCCAGAGGCACGGCGTCCCCCGCTGCCTCGACGGCCTCTTCGGTAGGCCCGCTCCACGAGCCTCCCTGTCCGGACGCCAGGATGTACCATCCCGCGGTGTACGCGAATATCGCGTGGGCTGCGTCCACGAGTTCCTGACCGCGGAACCCCGCACCGTGCAAGATCTGCAGGGGCGCCTCGAGCATCTGCAGCGATATCGCAGTGCTGTACTGTCTGCCCAGGAACAGCCAGCCAGCCTTCGGGTGTGCCTCGATGGCCCGTCCGGCGGCGGCCGGTCCCGAGAGCATCACTTTCTTCCAGTCCTCTGCGGCGTCGATCGGCTCTGCGGGGCCGGTTTCCTCGATAATTCGCGTGGCGACGGCGTCGAGGATCGCGTCCTTGTTAGGGAAGTGGTGGTAGAGAGCCATTGCCTCTACGCCCAGCGCGTCACCCAGACGGCGCATGCTCAAGCCCTCGGCACCCTCGGCGTCAATCAACTCGATGGCCTTCTCGACGATTCTTTCCCTGGTCAGAGGGTCACGACCCGACTTGTTCGGATGTGGCGTCATCTCTTCCGGCCTTTCTTCAAGAAAAGTGTTGACTTTACGGTGTAAGGGGGTAAGATGCCTTACGGCGTAAAGTATACGCTGTAAAGCAGATGGGGGCAAGCCCCCGAGGGAGGAAGGAAAGACAATGCAAGTCACGACAAGCCCGTCCTGCCGGGTCGGTTGGCAGGGGTCGACCCTCCGCTATGTCGTCAAGGCTGAGGGCGCTACCGAAGTGGTCGTGCCGCCCAACGGCATGGAGGGGATGCAGGTTCGCGTCGTGGACACCCGGCAGACCGCCGACGGTGTCGAGGCGCAGCTCGAGGTCGAGGTGCTCGACTCCACACCTGTTTGAGACGACCTTGCGATCGAGGCGCGTGCCGCCTCGGGAGAAGTACAGCAGGCGGAGTTCGAGGTAATGACCCTTCCTGCAGCCGTGACGCCGGCGTGCGCGATCGTGGGCGTGCTCGCGTTGGTGGGCGCCGTGTACGCCATCAGGTGGGGAGGATGGGGCGGCTGGACGCTTGGCATCATTGCGGCGCTCGTTGCGCTGGCCGGTATCGGCATGGCGGGGTTCTTGGCCTGGGGGCACTACGTGGGATTCCCGTGGCACTTCGCATAAGACACAAGCCGCGACCGGTGGTCGGCGCGGCTGGGATCGAAGGAGTACAGCTATGAGTAACGTAAACGGAACGCACGCGAGCGAGCGGGCGGCGTTCGCCCGGAAGCTCGACCTCAAGGTGCTCGTAGGGAGCGGAGACAGGATCGGCCGCTTTGCGGCGCCGTTCCTGGTCGGGGGCCTGGCGCTCAACATCTGGCGCCCGGACTTGTTCGGCGTGGGCGGCCCCGCTGTCGCGCTGAAGATGCTTTCCGCCATCATGCTCGTTCCAGGGACCGTGGTGTGGGCGTGGTCGGTCGGGCTGATCCTTGCCAAGGTGCCGCGGCACGAGCTGATCACGACCGGTCCCTTCGCCCTGGTCAAGCACCCTCTGTACACAGCGGTTGCCCTGCTGGTGTTGCCCTGGGTGGGATTCCTGCTGAACACTTGGCTGGGTGTGTTGCTCGGCAGCGTCCTGTACGTCGCTTCGCGAGTGTACGCGCCTGCCGAAGAAGAGGCGCTCTCCAAGGACTTCGGCCCGGCGTGGGACGCGTACTGCAAGCGTGTCGCCATCCGCTGGTTGTAAGAGCCGGTCATCTTGCTGGCGCATCCGGGCTGGACGACCCGCGGCGTGTAGAATACCTGGCGGGGACCCCAGGGGGAGTCCTCGCGGATACGGAGTAGGAGTGAGGAAGATGGGCGGACGGATTCTTGTCACCTACGCAACGCGCTACGGCGCCACGGGCGAAGTGGCTCAATCGGTTGCGGACGTCCTGCGCAGCGGGGGCCACGACGTCGACGTGAAGGCGTGCTCGGACGTGAAGGATCTGGGCGAGTACCGGGCGGTAGTCGTGGGCGCGCCGTTCTACATCGGCAAGATGCTGAAGGGGGCCACGGAGTTCCTGGAGGGCCACAAGGCAGCGCTACAGTCCATGCCGGTGGCAATCTTCTCACTGGGACCTTTGCGGGCGAGTGACGACATGGAAGAAGCGCGAGAGCAGCTGGACGGCTTGATGGAGAAGACTGACTGGCTCAAGCCGGTCGCGGCGGAGATGTTCGTGGGCGCGTACGACCCCGGCAAGCTCAGGTGGCTCGACAAGCTAGCCGCGCTTCCACCCGCAAGCCCGCTGCACGGCCTGGGCGCACACGACGATCGGGACTGGGACGCCATTCACGCGTGGGCCGCGCAGCTGCCCTCGGCGCTCGCGCTCAGCTGATGTGCGCGTGATAGTCCTGTAGCGAGCGGACTCCGTCTCTCGATTCCCGGTGCGCCGCGATGCCCTGGGCGGCCGCGAGCGCGGCCTTCGTTGTGGTGATATAGGGGACTTTGTGCCGTATCGCCGCCTTGCGGATGTATGAGTCGTCAAACTCCGAGGTCTTGCCCGCAGGCGTGTTCACAACAAGGTGGATCTCGCCGTTCTTGATCGCGTCTTCGATGTTGGGACGGCCTTCGTGCAGCTTCAAGATCGGCTCGCTGACGATGCCGTTGGCCGTGAGGAACGCGTGTGTGCCCTCTGTCGCGCGGATCGTGAAGCCCAGCCGCGCGAACTCCTGCGCAGCGGGAAGCACCAGGTGGCGATCGCGCTCGGCGACGGTTATCAGCACCGTGCCCTCTTCGGGCAGACGCTGGCCGGCTGCGTCCTGCGCCTTGAAGAACGCCAGGCCGAACGAGCTCGCAATGCCCAGGACCTCGCCGGTCGAGCGCATCTCGGGCCCCAGCAGCGGGTCGACCTCAGGGAACATGTTGAACGGGAACACCGCTTCCTTCACGCCGAAGTGCGGCACCTCGCGGGTCTGGAGACCGAGATCGGCGATCTTCGCGCCCAGCATCACCTGCGTGGCAAGCCGCGCCATCTGCACGTCGCACACCTTCGACACCAGCGGGACCGTGCGCGACGCGCGCGGGTTCGCCTCCAGCACGTACACGGTGTCCTCGGCGATGGCGTACTGCATGTTCATCAGGCCGACGACACCGAGCTCGGTCGCGATCCTGCGCGTGTACTCCTCGATCGTCGCCAGGTGCTGCTCGGGGATGGACACCGGCGGGATCACGCAGGCCGAGTCGCCCGAATGCACGCCTGCGTACTCGATGTGCTGCATGACCGCTGGGACGAACGCGGTTGTGCCGTCGGCGATAGCGTCGGCCTCGCACTCGAGCGCGTTCTCGAGGAACTTGTCGACCAGGATGGGCCGCTCCGGCGTGACGCCCACCGCTGCGGCCATGTAGCGCTCCAGCATCTCGGCGTCGTGCACGATCTCCATGCCTCGACCGCCCAGCACGTAGCTCGGGCGCACCATAACGGGGTAGCCGATGCGCCCTGCAAGATCGGCGGCCTCCTCGAGCGTGGAAGCCATGCCCGAGGCCGGCATCGGGATGCCCAGGCGCTGCATGATGTCGGCGAAGCGGTCGCGGTCCTCGGCAAGGTCGATCGTCTCGGGCGAGGTGCCCAGGATCGGCACACCGGCAGCCTCGAGTTCTCGGGCGATGTTGAGCGGCGTTTGCCCGCCGAACTGCACGATCACGCCCTCGGGCCGCTCTTTCTCGTAGATGGCGAGCACGTCTTCGACGGTGAGCGGTTCGAAGTACAGCTTGTCGGACGTGTCGTAATCGGTCGACACGGTCTCGGGGTTGCAGTTGACCATGATCGTCTCGAACCCGGCGTCGCGCAGGGCGTACGCCGCGTGCACGCAGCAGTAGTCGAACTCGATGCCCTGGCCGATCCGGTTCGGCCCGCCGCCCAGCACCATGACCTTGCGCCTGTCGCTCACCACCACAGAGTCGGGCGCGTTGTAGGTCGAGTAGTAGTACGCCGCGTTCTCCACGCCGCTGACCGGCACCGCCTCGAAGCCGTGCGTCAGGCCCAGCGCGATGCGCCGCTCGCGGATCTCAGCTTCCGGCATGCCGAGGAGCAGCGCCAGGTATGCGTCGGCGAACCCGTCTCGTTTCGCGCGCGCGAGAAGCTCGTCGGGGAGTTCGCCGGAGCCCGCGCCCGCCTCGTCCGCGCCGCGCTTGCCCGCGCCGCGCACACCCTGCTGTCCCGCGTACGCGAGCACTTCTTCCTCGAGCTCCACCAACTCGCGCATCTGGTCGATGAACCACGGCTTGATCTTGGTGCGCGCGTGCAGCGTCTCGGTGTCCACGCTCTTGCGCAGCGCCTCGTACATCACGAACTGCCGCTCGCTGGACGGCTCGGCGAGCAGCTCGAGCAGCTCCTCGGCGGTCTTGCTGTTGAAGTCCTTGGCGAAGCCGAGGCCGTAGCGCCCGATCTCGAGCGACCGGATGGCTTTCTGCAGCGACTCCTTGTAGTGCTTGCCGATCGACATGACCTCGCCGACCGCGCGCATCTGCGTGCCCAGGCGGTCGACCGCGCCGGGGTACTTCTCGAAGGCCCACCGCGCGAACTTCACGACTACGTACTCGCCCGAGGGGGTGTAGCGCTCCAGCGTGCCGTCGCGCCAGTAGGGGATCTCGTCCATGGTCAGGCCGCCGGCAAGGCGCGAGCTCACGAGGGCGATGGGGAAGCCGGTGGCTTTGCTCGCCAGCGCGCTCGAGCGGCTCGTGCGCGGGTTGATCTCGATGACCACGACCCGGTCGGTCACCGGGTCGTGTGCGAACTGCACGTTGGTCCCGCCAATGACCTCGATGGCTTCCACGATCGCGTAGCTGTAGCGCTGCAGGCGTTCTTGCAGCTCGGGGGAGATGGTGAGCATGGGCGCCGTGCAGTACGAGTCGCCGGTGTGCACGCCCATCGCGTCAACGTTCTCGATGAAGCACACTGTGATCATCTGGCCCTTGGCGTCCCGCACGACTTCGAGCTCGAGCTCTTCCCAGCCCAGAACCGACTCCTCGACCAGGATCTGGCCCACGCGGCTCGCCTGGATGCCGCGTGCGGCGATCGTGCGCAGCTCCTCGACGTTGTAGACGAGTCCACCGCCGGTTCCGCCCATCGTGTACGCGGGGCGGATCACGACCGGGTAGCCGAGCTCGGCAGCGATCTGTTCGGCAGCTTCGACGGTCGTGACTGTGGTGGAACGTGGCATCTCGATGCCCAGGCGGTCCATCGTCTCCTTGAAGGCGAGGCGGTCCTCACCGCGTTCGATGGCCCCCTGGCTCACGCCGATGATCTCGACACCGAAGCGCTCGAGCACGCCGGCTTGCGCGAGTTCCGATGAAAGGTTGAGGCCGGTCTGCCCACCCAGGTTCGGCAGCAGCGCGTCGGGGCGGGCCGCTTCGATGATCTCGGTGAGGGAGTCGAGATCGAGCGGCTCGATGTAGGTCTCGTCGGCCATGACCGGGTCGGTCATGATCGTCGCGGGGTTGGAGTTCACCAGCACGATCTCGTATCCAAGTTCGCGGAGCGCTTTGCACGCCTGGGTGCCCGAGTAGTCGAACTCACACGCTTGGCCGATGATGATCGGCCCGGACCCGATGATCATGACCTTGTGGATGTCGTCGCGCTTCGGCACGTATGCCGCTCCCCTCGGTGGTCGGTCTGAGACGGTGTCCTGCTCGACGGCGCGCGCATCGCCGCCCCGCGCATCGTCGCCTGATGGGATTCTAGTGCAGTACCGGGATCCCGCGTTCGGCCAGGTACTCCTTGACCTGGCCGATGGTGAAGGTCCGGAAGTGGAAGACCGAGGCGGCCAACAACGCACTCGCGTGGCCCTCAGCAACGCCCTCATAGAAGTGCTCGAGCGTACCCGCTCCGCCCGACGCAATGACCGGCACGTCTACCGCATCGGCGATCGCGCGGGTGAAGGGCAGGTCGTAGCCGTCCTGCGTGCCGTCGCCGTCCATGCTGGTCGGCAGGAGCGTGCCTGCGCCCAGCGACTCGCAACGCTTCGCCCACTCCACGCAGTCGATGCCGGTTGCCTTCTGCCCGCCGCTCACCATCACTTCGAAGCCCGAGGACAGCTCGTCGTTACGGCGGCCGTCGATTGCCACGACGATGCGCTTACCGCCGAACTGCCGCGCTGCCTCGGCCACAAGCTCAGGCCTGGCGACAGCGGCACTGTTGACCGAAACCTTGCTCACGCCCACGTCGAACAGGTCCTCCATGTCGGCGGGTTCGCGAATCCCGCCACCCACCGTGAGCGGCAGCCCTTCGAGCGCGTCGGCCACCTGGCGCGCCCACGCGATGCGGGTCTTGCGTCCCTCGACGGTGGCGGCGATGTCGAGCATGGCGAGCTCGTCGGCGCCGCTCTCGCGGTAGTATCGCGCGTTCTCGACCGGGTCGCCCGCGTCGCGCAGGTCGACGAAGTGCACGCCCTTGACGACGCGGCCATCCTTCATGTCGAGGCACGGGATGATCTTCACGGGTTCCACGTCGGCTCCTCTCGGCCGGGGCGCACGGTGCTGCGGTCCAGCGCATTGTACCGCGCCGTCGCAGGCTGCGCGGGGTTCGGCGCGCCTGCACGAGCCGCGCGTCGCGGTATGCTGTTGGGCGCTATGCCACACGGCGTGTCATGTGCCACAGAATGTGGCATGCGCCGATAGGACGCACCAAACCCAAAGGAGACGCGTGCTCGCAGTCAAGGAACTCCTCGGCAGCAAACTCAAGTTCGGCCTGATCGCGTTGGCGATCGGCCTTGTCGTGTCGCTCACCATGAGCATGTCGGCCATGTCCGAGGGCCTGATCGCGGGCATGACCGGCGCCAAACGCTCCCTTGAAGCCGACGCCCTCGTGTTCCAGGGCGACACCGACATCGCGCTCGAGCGCAGCGTGCTGTCTGCCGAGGACCTCGACACGATTGCCGCAGCCGACGGCGTCAAGGAGTCATACGGCGTTGGGCACGCGATCGTGACCGTTGACTCGGCGGCAGAGGAGTTCGACGCGCGCGTCTTTGGCCTGCAGGACCGATTCGACCAGCTGCCGGTCGTGGAAGGCGAGGGGGTGCCCGGCCCGGGCGAGGCGATCGTGGACATCGCGGCTGCCAACGACGGCGTGGCACTCGGTGACACGTTGCACCTCACCCCGGTCGACCGCGAGCTCACGGTCGTCGGCTTCACCGAGGGGCGCCGCTACGTGATGGCGCCCGCCATCTATGTGGACATGGACACGTGGGAGTCGATCTACATCGACTCTGCGCTGGGTCGGATGACATCGGCGGCCCAGGCGAGCACCGAGGCGGACTCAGCACAGGCGGACCCGGCCGCAGCCGAACGCGTCAGCGACCGTATCGCCGCTTCCATGTCCGGTGGCGCATCGATCGCGGCCGTCCAGCTGGAGTCGGGAACGACCATCGAGCAGCTCGCCGACACGCTCGGCGAAGACTTCGACGTGGTCACGCCCGCCGAGGCTGCGCTCGCGGGCAACGGCATGGCCGTGATGGTGCTCGCGGTGGACGGCATCCAGTGGGTCTCGCTGGTGATCGGCGCGCTGGTCGTGGGAGTCTTCTTCTACATCACCACCTTGCAGAAGAGCGGTCAGATCGCGGCCGTGAAGGCTTTGGGCGCCTCGGACGCCTACATGGGCAGGCAGCTGTTCTTGCAGGTCACTATCCTGGTGAGCGTCGCGGCCGTCTTCGGCACGCTGCTGGCGCTCGGGACCGCTGCCTCGATGCCGCCCGACATGGCGATCGAGCCGGAAGCGCAGGCGTGGGCGCTCACCCTGGTGTCCGTGTACATCGCCGCGTACGTGGGCAGCCTGTTCTCGCTGGTGGCCATCTTGCGCATCGACCCGGCCTCGGCGCTGAATTCGAGGAGCGACTCATGAGCGTGCTCGAAGTCCACAACGTCACGAAGTCCTACGGCTCGGGACACACCCTGGTCACCGCGCTCGACGACGTTTCGCTGTCTGCGGAGCGCGGCACGCTGATGGCTATCCTAGGCCCGTCGGGTTCGGGTAAGACCACGCTGCTTTCGATCATCGGCGGGCTGCTGGCGCCCACCGCCGGCGAGATCGTGCTCGACGGCGAGTCGGTCCACCTGCACACGCGCGGCGAGGCGGCTGCGTTCCGCCGCAACCGAGTCGGGCTCGTGTTCCAGGACGACCACCTCGTGCCCTACCTGACTGCCGAGGAAAACCTCCTGCTTGTACCGCACCTTTCGGGTCGCGTCCGCCGCGAATACCGTGAGCGCGCCGCCGGACTGCTGACCGAGTTCGGTCTGGGCCCGCGCGCGCATCATCGGCCTGCAAAGCTGTCGGGCGGCGAGCGCCAGCGCGTGGCCATCGCGCGGGCGATGATGAACGACCCATCGGTCATGCTCGTGGACGAGCCCACGTCGAACCTGGACACGGAGCGCGGGACGCAGGTCGTCGACATGCTGCGCGACCACATCCACCGGCGCGACATGACGTGTCTGATGGTGACCCACGACCCGCGCATGGCCGAGGAAGCCGACGTGGTGCTACGGCTGGTGGACGGTCGCGTCGCGTAGGAGCTCGCCCACGGTCTGCTTGGCGTCGCCGAACACCAGGATGGTGCGCGGGTTGTCGTAGAGCGGGTTGGGCACGCCCGAGTAGCCCGGCTTTTCGTCTAGGTTGCACACGATCACAGTGCCCGCCTCGTGCGCGTTGAGGATCGGCATCCCCGAGATCGGCGTGTCGGCGGCGCTGATCGCCGCCGGGTTCACCACGTCACAGGCACCTACGATGAGCGCCGCGTCGGTCGCGGCGAAGTCGTCGTTGATGGCGTCCATCTCGAAGAGGTGGTCGTAGTCGACGTCGGCCTCGGCTAGCAGCACGTGCATGTGGCCCGGCATCCGACCTGCCACCGGGTGCACCGCGAAACGGACGGTCTTGCCTGCCGACTCGAGCTTGGCCGCCAGCGCTGCCACCTCACTTTGCGCCTGGGCCAGCGCCATCCCGTAGCCCGGGACGATGATCACGGACGACGCCTGCGCCAGTGCGGCCGCGGCGCGCTCGACGGGTGAGCCGGTTGCGGGCTCGGGTTCGGTTGCGGCGGCAGGGTCGGCTGCCGGCTCAGCGACGGCTTCGGCGCCCGGCACCGCCGCCTGGGCCTCGGGCACCACGGGCGCGGCGGCCCGCGGCTCTTCGGCCAGCTGGCGACCCACCATGATGGCGCTCACCGGGCGATTCATCGCCTTGGCCATCACGAGTGTGAGGACCGTGCCCGAAGAGCCTACCATCGCGCCTGCCGCGATCAGCATCTGGTTGCCGATTGCCACGCCCACGAACGCCGCGGCCAGACCGGAAAACGCGTTGAGCAGCGAGATCATGACCGGCATGTCAGCGCCGCCCACGCGGACCGAGAACACGACGCCCAAGGCGAGCGTCGAGCCCACGAGCACGGCGAGCGCGGCGATGCGCGCGGCGTCTCCGAGCGTGAGGGTGAGTGCGCCGGCCGCGACCACCAGCGCGAGCAGGGCGAGCAGGACCGCGTTGTGGCCCCGAAGCGTGCGGGGCCGAGGACTCATGCGGCCCTCGAGCTTGGCTGCGGCGATCGTGCTGCCCGACAGCGCCACGCCGCCGACAAGCGCACCCGCGACGGCGAACGTCGTGGGCAGCACACCTGCCGAGGAGCCCATCCGGCCGAGTTCGACCAGCGACACGAGCAGCGAGGCACCGCCCCCCGCGCCGTTCTGGAGCGCGATCAGGGCGGGGATCCGCGTCATCGTGATGCGCGAGGACACGAGCCACCCGAGGAGTCCGCCCACCACCGTCGCGGGCACGACCGCCCACGGGTAGCCGATCGCGTTGCGGTACACGAGCAGGCCGAGTGCGGCGGCGAACGCGACGGCGGTCGTCACGTTGCCGCGCCGGGCGCCTTGCGGGGAGCGGAACTGCGCGATGCCGGCGATGAAGACGGCGATCACGATGAGGTCTACGGTCACGTCTTGCCAGCTACCCATGGTTTCCCGTCCGAGGAAGGATCACTGCTGCTTGAACATCCCGGTCATGCGGTCGGTGACCGCGAAGCCGCCTATCAGGTTGAAGGCCGCCATCACGAGTGCGAGGCCGCCGAGCACGCCCTCGACAGGCGAGACCTCATCGGCGAACAACAGCAGCGCCCCCAAGATGGTGACGGCCGAGACTGCGTTGGTGAACGCCATCAGCGGGGTGTGCAACCGCTGAGGGACCTTGGAGATGAGCAGGTAGCTCACCACCGAGGTCGCGGCGAAAACGGCGAGCATGAAGGCGATCTGGGCCACGGCGTCCCTCCTTGCGGTCGTCCCGGCGCAGCTACGACTGCGACATCGCGTGCAGCGCGCCGGCGTGCACGATCTCGCGGTTGCGGGTAACAAGCGTGTGGTGGACGATCTCGTCGTCGAAGTCAGGCGCATCCAGCCCGTTCTTGAACAGGTTGCGTACGAACGTGAGCATGTTCTTGCCGTACAGCCAGCTCGCGTGCACCGGCACCGAGCCGGGGATGTTGATGTAGCCCATGACCGTCACGCCGTGCACGGTGGTCTCCTCGGCAGCGACGGTGGCTTCGCAGTTGCCGCCCTGGTCCACCGACACGTCCACGATCACCGAACCTGCCCGCGCCGGTTCGAGCATCTGCGTGGTGATGAGCATCGGCGCCACCTCTCCGGGCACGAGAGCGCTGGTTATGACCACGTCGGCAGTCTCCAGCAGAGGAGCGATCGCTTCGCGCTCGCTCGCGAGCCACTCCTCGGGCAGCGTGCCCGCATAACCGCCTTCGCCGATCGCGTACTCGTCGGGCGCTTCGAACCCCACGATCTTGGCGCCGAGACTGGTGGCCTCCTCGCGCGCGGCAGCACGGATGTCGATCGCTTTCACCACGCCACCGAGCCGCTTGGCGGTGGCGATAGCCTGCAGGCCCACCACGCCGGTGCCGATGACGAGGAACTCGGCCGGTTTGGTCGCGCCGATGGCAGTGCCGATCATCGGCACGAACTTGGGCAGCACAGCGGCGGCCATGATGACCGACTTGTACCCGGTGACCGTGGACATCGAGGAGAGCGCGTCCATCCCCTGCGCCCGAGAGATGCGGGGGATGCCGTCCATGGTCAGCGACGTGACGTTGCGGTCCCGCAGCATGCGGACGACCTCGTGGTTCGCGGGTGCCGCGGGGTGCAGGAACGTGATGAGTATCGCTCCCTCGCGCAGCATGTCGGCTTCGTGTTTGCCCACCGTGTCGTTGAAATGAGGCTGCTTGACCTTGAGCACGACATCGGCGCGTGCGAACAGTTCCTGGGCATCGGGCTCGATGGTCGCACCGGCGGCTTCGTACTCGGAATCGGAGTGGAGCGCGCCGCTCCCGGCACCCGCCTCGACCAGCACTTCGAAGCCCATCTGGACGTAGGCGGCTACTTCCTCCGGCAATGCGGCTACGCGGTGCTCTCGTTCGAGGATCTCCCCAGGAATGCCGATGATCATGACTCGTCCCCAGTCTCTCGCCTCGGCCAGCTACGCATAAACAGACAGCCATACTGCATCAGCGTACGACTGCCCTCACCCATCTTGCCACAGTCGGGTACCTCAGACGCAGCCCTGAGCGCCACGAGGACATCAACTACCGGCAGCGTTCGGTGCTGAACAGCGGACCTGCAGACGACCTGCGAGCGAGATTGGGGCGATCGCACGCTGCCTGAAGCGTTCGTGCGAGGCGGGCAATCAGCGTGAACGTGTCTCGAGCTCCTCGACGAGCTGCCGGTACTTCTCGTGAATGAGCGACCTGTCGAACTGTTCGAAGTCCGCGAGCATTCGCACGCGCTCGTCATCGTCGAAATACTCCATGCACGGCTTGAAGAAGCGTCGATCTTCCTTCTCGATGTGTACAGGGTAGAGATCGGTCAGTCCGCGCAGCGAGGATTCGATGTCGCTCAGCGCCTGCCGGTCGCCGCCGGCGTATCGCTCGTTCGCGTTCACGAGGGCGCGGGTCAGCTCGCGGCCGCGCACGTGGTCCTGGACGAGGTCGTCCATCGCGTCCTTGAGTCGGGCGTCGAGTTCCTTTTCCGCGAGGCGGGCGAACAGGATGTCTTCCTCCTTGCCGTGATGGCAGCGGTCCGCGTAGTTGCGTATGAAGTCGGTCGCGGCCTCGATGGTCCGAGGGTCGACTTCTCCGAGACCGACGGCCGAATCGAGCTCGGCTCGAAGCACAGCGACCAGCCGCTCGATGACCCGGTGCTCCCGCATCAAGGGGCCGATGGGTGAACGCCCTGCCATGGCTCCGCTCCTCACGTGCGTCATGCGCCTACTTGATGGAATATTCCCATTGGTCCCGGGGGTACCGGCTCCCCAGGCGCGTCGCTCTCAACTTGCATTTCGCGCCTGAGCCGATAGAATCCCTGTGCGGGCCATTAGCTCAGCTGGCAGAGCAGGGGACTCTTAATCCCAAGGTCATAGGTTCGATCCCTATATGGCCCACCACCGCATTCATCGAAACCTCCGGACACGCGTCCGGGGGTTTCTTGCTTTCTACTGGTCAGGCATCCGGCACGGTGTTTGCACTCTCGATGGCATGTTTCGCGGTCGGAGGTGATTGGGAGTGCACCATAGCAGCACAGTCAGGACGTCACTGGTAGTGATGCTCGTAGCGGCCACTCTCTTCGCCGTGACCGCCATCGCGTTCATGTTCGCCTGCGCCGAGGAAGCCCAGGCAACTCATGCCGGACCTGCGTGCGCGCTGCATGAGGGACACGTCGGTCCTGATGCACTGGAAGCCACGGCGCCGGTCCGCTCCCGCGTCACGCCCATACCGGCCCTTGCAGCCGCCGTGCCCTTGAATCCGATCGCAGGCCACGCGATACCAGATGCCGGGAGCTTCAGCCCGCTACCTTCACCAGCGGTAGACCCGCTCTTCGGACGACTCCTGCTCTAGGACCCGACCGCCCGGCATCCGCCGGCTTCGGCGGAGAGCTACGTATCGGGACCCAGTGACCCCACTGAGAGGTCACCACGTCAAAGGAGTCAGACATGCAAGCCGTACACGTACGCACATACGGAATGTTCTGCGCGAAATGCCCCCACAAGATCGAGGACCTACTGGCGCACGTCGACGGCGTTATCGCGTCGCTGCCAGTCAGGTCCCTCGAGCTGACCTCGGTGCTCTACGATCCCTCGATCGTTTCTGCCGAGGCCATTGCTGAAGCGATCCAGTCGGCAGGGTTCGAGGCCGAGATCGATCGCTGGCAGGATGAGACTGTCGGGCCACGCAAGAAGGCCCGCGTCCGTTAGGAGGTAGAGCACGATGATGCATGGTTACGGATACGTTCCCGGTGACTGGACGATGTGGTCCGGTTCATCACATCACGCAGGTGAATGGATGGTGATTCCCATGATGGGATTCGGGTTCTTGCTCGTTGTCGGACTCGTGGCCCTGGTGATCTGGGGCAGCCGTGAGTCTCTCGGGCTGGTCGGCTCTGGCGGGGCGTCTCGCTCCGCGCAGGCGGCCCAGCCATACACGGAGGGTCGGCCGGCCTCGTCGGTCGAAGCGGTCGAGCAGATCGCTCGCCGGCGCTACGCCAACGGCGAGATAGACGCCGCAGAGTACAGGGCGATCATCTCGACCCTGCGAGAAGCGTAGTCGACCCACGGAGCATTCTCCGGGAAGGGCCTCGCTTCGGCGGGGTCCTTCCCCTTGTCGAAGGCGAGCCCGCAACTCCTCGGCCATTTCGTTATACTGGATAGCCGCTTGCGTGCGGGCGTGGCGGAATTGGCAGACGCGCTGGGTTTAGGTCCCAGTGAGGCGACTCGTGGAGGTTCAAGTCCTCTCGCCCGCACCATTCGCGAACAACCGGTACCGGCATCCGTTACGTAGGAGGAACCCCAAGTTGGAGACGTCTCTCGAGCGCATCGACGACCACACCGTGCGGATTACGGTGACCGTCCCTGCCGAAGAAGTCGACAAAGCCATCGACCAGGCGTACAAGCGCGTGGCTAACAAGATCAAGGTGCCGGGCTTCCGCGCCGGCAAGGCGCCCAAGCCCGTCATCGACACGCATATAGGGCGCGAAGCGGTCGTTGCCGACGCGCAGGACGAGGTGCTCACCGACTCGTACTCCAGGGCGCTCGACGAGCAAGGCCTGCGCCCGATCGAGCAGCCCGAGATCGACGACCTGGAGACGATGGAGGCGGGCAAGCCGTTCGAGTACAGCGCCGAGATCCAGGTCCGTCCCGAGCTCACCATCTCGTCGCTCGAGGGGCTTCAGATCGAGTTGCCGCCGGGCGAGGCGTCCGGGCGCGAGGTGGACGCGCAGATCGACCACTTGCGCGAGCGCTACGCCACACTCGAGCCGGTCGAGGACCGCGGTGTCGCCGAAGACGACTTCGTGCTGCTCTCCTTCGTGGGCAAGATCGCAGGCGAAGACTACGAGGGCAACGTGGTGGACAAGTACCTCTACGAGATGGGCCGCGCTCTCATGCCCGAAGAGTTCGAGGAGGCGCTTGTCGGCGCGAAGCCCGGTGACGAGGTACACGCCGAGTACACGATCCCCGACACAAGCGCGAACCCCGACTACATCGGCAAGATAGCCACGTTCGACATCACCGTGCACGAGATCAAGGCGAAGGTGCTGCCAGAGCTCGACGACGAGTTCGCCATGAACGCCGGCGGCTACGACTCGCTCGAGGAGATGCGCACCGCGACCAAGGAGCAGCTGGACCGCTCCAAGGCAATGGGACGCGCCCGCGCGCGCGAGCTCGAGGCGCGCAAGTCGCTGGCCGCGCGGCTCGAGGGCGAGGTGCCCGAGCAGATGGTGGAGACCGCGCGCGAGCAGATCAAGCGCGACTTCGTCTCCGGCCTCGAGGCCCGCGAAATGAACATCGAGCAGTACATGGAGGTCACCGGTTACGGCATCGACCAGATTGATGCCGACATAGCCAAGCAGGCCGAGGACTCAGTGCGCGAGGAGCTCGCGCTCGAGGCCCTCTTCCGTCACCTGGGCTACGAGATCACCGATGACGACATCGACGAGGCGATCCGGGAGATGGCAGGCGCCGCTGAGGCCGACCCGCAGGAATTGCGTGAGAAGTGGGAGGCCGCAGGTGTCATGTCGGTCCTCACCGAGCAGATCATGCACAAGCGCGCCATCGGGTGGCTGATGGACGAAGCCAACGTGGGAATCATCGAGAAGGACGACACCGAAGCCGACGACGCGGAGCCTGCCGAGGATACGGCGGAGCCTGCTGAGGCGATTGAGCCTGCCGAGTCCGCAGCAGAAGAAGAGTCCGGCGAGCCTGCCCAGGCCGCCGCAGACGAAGAGGAGTAGACATGGCCATCGAGCCGCAGGGCCTCGTGCCCATCGTCATCGAGCAGACCTCGCGCGGGGAGCGCAGCTTCGACATCTTCTCGCGCCTCCTGAACGAGCGCGTGGTGTTCCTCGGCCATGAGATCTCCGACGACATCGCCAACCTCGTGATCGCTCAGATGCTGCACCTGGAAAGCGACGATCCCGAAAAGGACATCAACCTCTACATCAATTCGCCGGGCGGTTCGGTGACGGCCGGCATGGCGATCTACGACACCATGCAGTACATCCGCTGTGACGTGTCCACCATTTGCGTGGGCCAGTGCGCCTCGATGGCCGCGGTGCTACTCGCCGGCGGCGCGGCGGAGAAGCGCATGGCGCTGCCGCACAGCCGCATCCTCATCCACCAGCCGTGGGGCGGCACTCAGGGCCAGGTGACGGACATCGAGATCCAGGCCAAAGAGATGCTGCGCATGCGCAAGACCCTCGACGAGATCCTCGCCAAGCACACCGGCCAGAAGATCGACAAGATCCACGAGGACACCGAGCGCGACAACATCATGACCGCCGAAGAGGCTCAGGCGTACGGGCTGGTGGACAAGGTCTTCGCCAGCCGCAAGGATGCGGGCTAGACTGGTGTCGTACCCGCGACGTCAGGGGAGTGCGCGATGACGCCGAAGACAGAAGGCCCCGAGCACCTGAAGTGCTCGTTTTGCGGCAAGAACCAGCGACAGGTCCGCAAGCTGATCGCCGGGCCGAACGTCTACATCTGTGACGAGTGCATCGACCTGTGCAACGACATCGTCGCCGACGAGGTCGCCACGGTCGAGGCGGCTGCCGCGCCGTTTGCCGAGGAGCTCCCCACGCCGCGCGACATATACGAGTCGCTGAACCAGTACGTCGTGGGCCAGGAGCGCGCCAAGAAGGTGCTCTCTGTGGCGGTCTATAACCACTACAAGCGTATCCGCGTGATGCCGCAGGGCACCGAGGACGAGGTCGAGCTCGCCAAGAGCAACATCCTGATGCTCGGCCCCACGGGTTGTGGTAAGACGCTGCTCGCCCAGACGCTCGCCCGCATCCTCAAGGTGCCGTTCGCGATCGCGGACGCCACCGCGCTCACGGAAGCCGGCTATGTGGGCGAGGACGTCGAGAACATATTGCTCAAACTGATCACCGCGGCCGACTTCGACGTGAAGAAGGCCGAGGTCGGCATCATCTACATCGACGAGATCGACAAGGTCGCGCGCAAAGCCGAGAACCTCTCCATCACGCGTGACGTGTCCGGAGAGGGCGTACAGCAAGCGCTGCTCAAGATCCTCGAGGGCACGGAAGCCGCCGTCCCGCCTCAGGGCGGGCGCAAGCACCCTCAGCAGGAGCTCATCCGCATCGACACTACGAACATACTGTTCATCTTAGGCGGTGCGTTCGTCGGCCTCGAGAAGATCATCGCCGATCGCGTCGGCAGCAAGGGCGTCGGGTTCGGCGCCGATCTAACGCGTGCCTCAGACCACCGCACCGGGGAGCTGTTCGCGCAGGTGCTGCCGGAAGACCTGCACTCTTACGGCATGATCCCCGAGTTCGTCGGCAGACTCCCCGTGATCACCCACGTTGTGGAGCTGACCGAGGAAGACCTAGTACGCATCCTCACCGAGCCCAAGAACGCGCTGGTCAAGCAGTACGAGCGCCTGTTCGACCTCGAGGGGGTGGACTTGCGCTTCACGCCTGACGCGCTGCGATCGGCCGCCAGGGAAGCGATCAAGCACGGGACGGGAGCGCGCGGCCTGCGCTCCATCCTCGAGGGCCTGCTGCTCGACACGATGTACGAGCTTCCCGGTTCCGACGACATCGAGTCTGTGGTCGTCACCGAGGACACCGTGCTGCGCGGCGCCGGACCCAGAGTGGTGAGAACGGGGGAGGCCGAGGAGTCGGCCTGACCCGCGGCGAAGGCGGCGCGACTCACTCCACGAGCTCGAGCGAACCCAGGACGGCCAAGACCGTCCGTTCGTCCGGTCCCGAGATCAACACGGCGCTGCCGTCCATGGACGCCATGAGCACGGCCTGTTCGTTGGACGAACGCATCCGGAACGAGCGGCCCTCCACATCGCCGGAGGTCTGCTCTGCGCGCGGCATCTGAGACGCCCAGAACTCCTCGACATCGGCAGGGTCGCTGCTGGCGTAGCTGGTCACGCTCACGAGTCCTGGAGCGGGTACCCACCAATCGAAGTCCCCGTAGTACACCGTCAGCATCCCCGATTTGTGGAGCTGGAATGGTGATATGTTCCCGCGGTAGCTGACGAGGTCTCCTCGGCCGAACCGGGCCGCCGAGGCCGGCGGAAGATCGAGGCCGTCGCCGGCCTTCCAGACGCGAAACCCGACTTCGCCGATCCGCGGATCGGCGGGAACCATCATGACGCTGTACGAAGCGCTCGTGTCGTCGAAGTCGGTGCGTGTCTCGAACAGGTCGGCGGTCACGTCGTCTCGGTCCAGCGTTTCCCACACCTCGACCTCGACGTGGGTGTCGGTTACGTTCGGCTCGGGGTACCGGTTGTACGCGTACTCCCTGTGCGCGTCGAGACCCAAGGGCCGGTAGTCCGTGCGCCGGAACAGCGCGCTGAAGGTGGTGACCGTTTCGAACTCGCCGGGCACATTCTCCGTCCATGACACGCACCAGGCCTCGGTACCTTCCTGGGTGACGCATTCGGTCACGTCGCACGATCGCTCCTCGAGCGCGCGGGCAAACGACTGCGTCCAGGCCCATCCGAGCCACTCCAGCTCCGTTAGGGAGGATTCGCTCTCGTCCTCGGACTTGAGGCGTTCGCTGATAAGCAGCTGATCGGCGTCCGGGAGGTAGTCGACTATGAGCGTACGATCGGGGTCGTCGATCCACAGAGTACTCATAGCCGGGTAGCCCAGGGTGGACTCTCTTCGTGTAAGCCCGTTGCCGAAGTCGAACCACGCTTCGGTCACATCGGTCGTATCCGGCGGGTACTCGGCCGTGATTATGACTCCGTTGTCTATCGCGAGACTCGTCGGCCCGACAGGAGTGGTCTCAGCAGAGAGCTTGAAGTGTAGGACGCCGTCCGCAGGTGCGACGACCTCTGCGGCGCGGTCGTAGGCGAAAGCCTGGACGGGCTGTAGCTTGTCGGGGGTGCGAGGCCACACGGCAAACGTCACTCCCACAGCCGCTGCTACCGCGGCGACTGCCACCGCGCGCGCGATCCACTTTCGCGATCGAGGGCGAGCGATCGAACTGCGTATCCGACCCATGCCCAAGGCGTCAGTCCGTCCCGGAGCGCCTTCCCTCAAACGAGACACGAGATCGTCGACGTCCTGCTCAGACGGTCTATTCGACATCTGCGATACCTCCTGCACGAGATGCTGTGCTATCGGACATGGTGGGTGAGAGTAGTGCTCTCAAGCGCTCCATGGCGCGGTAGTAGCTCATCTTCGCGGCACCCTCGGAGGCATTCATGAGGTGTGCGACTTCCGAGAAAGGGCGGTCCTCGATGGCCCGCAGATAGACTGCGAGCCGGGAGCGCTCATCGAGCTGGCGGACGGCCTCCCATAACGGCGAGTCGCTCCACGCTTCACCGTCACTCTCCGGACGGCGCTCGGTGATCCGGGCGATGAGCCTGCGGTTGCGGGTGTTCGCGCGGTGGTGACTCACGCACAGGTTGTGCGCGACGGTGAACAGCCACGCCTCGGTCTTCTCGGGACGTATGTCCCTGTGCGTGGCGAGTAGTCTAGAGAAGGTCTCCGCGGCGATGTCTTCTCCGTCTTGACGCGAGCCGGTGGAGAACGTGCAGTAACGAGCAAGCGGGGCGCAGTACTCGCTCCATGCTGCCTCGAACCGGGCTTCCTCCACGACAGACCCCTGTCCTCCACTCGACCACCACGAACCTTACAACGCAGCGAGCAGTCGGGAAGTCACAATTCAGCATCCATGGAGGATGAGCAGAGTCGCACGCAGGCGGCCGAGGAGTCCGTCTGACGCACGGCGGGCGCCGCTATCGCGCGGGACGAGCTCCGAAACCAGCAAGTATCTCTTCGGCAGCGCTGTGATCGTTGGGCCGCATGTCCGCCGGGACCGCGCCCATCCCGTACGTCGCGTACACGCGAAAGCGCGCGCAGCGCTCGGGATCCCCGTTGCAGTACCGCGACTTCAATAGCGAAGCTAGGCCGGAGAGCTCCTGGATGGAGCCCGAGTCGAAGAAGCCGCAACTATCGTGCAGATTGCATCCCATTGCACACCCCTGTGACACGTCCGCTTCTCGACGAGCGTGAGCCGCGTTCGGTAGCGGCCCACACTTCGTTTATCGGCCCCCGCGCGCGTGACGTTAGCCTGACCCCTCGAACTCTTCGATGATCAGCGGCACGCGCGCCGTGTCGTTTGGGTACAGGTCGGCCGGCACGTTCTCTCGCCCGATCTCCTTGAACACTCGGTAGCGGGCGCATTGGGTCATGTCGCCGTTGCAGTAGCGCTGCTTGTAGATGCTGGACATGCTCGGCATTTGCTTCATCTTGTCGTTGAAGAAGATGCAACCCTCGGTCAGCGGGCATTCGTTCATGCGCAGTCCTCCATGCGGTCCACGGCCTATCACGCTTCCATGCTAGAGGCTTAACCAAGCTTATGCGAGTGTCCTGGAGTAGTTGGAGCGACGAACGGGCTCCCATGATGGATGAATGGCGTTCGGGTGCGTGCTTCGCGGACGGACGGGTGGCGGCTGCGTAGTCCAGTGGCGCGCGAATCGCCTTTGCCGTCGCGGTTCCTCGGCCTGTCACAAGATGTGGCCTTGCCCTAGAATCACAGGATGGCGACCCAGGGAGGGACAATCAGATCGTGAGCCAGATGCCCAAGACGTACGACCCGACGGCTGTCGAGGGTCCGGTGTTCGACTCGTGGATGGCCGCTCGTCTGTTCGAGCAGCCCGTCGTTGAAGGCGTCGAGCCGTTCTCGATCGTGATTCCGCCACCGAACGTCACGGGCTCGCTGCACATGGGCCACGCACTCAACAACACGATCCAAGACGTGGTGATCAGGCGGAGCCGCATGGCTGGTCGCCCGACCCGCTGGGTGGTCGGCACCGACCACGCCGGGATCGCGACCCAGAACAAGGTCGAGCAGAAGCTCGCAGCTGAGGGCAAGTCGCGCCATGACGTGGGACGCGACCGGTTCGTCGAGATGTGCTGGGAGTGGCGGCGCGAGCACGGCTCTATCATCATCGAGCAGCTCAAGCGCATGGGTTGCTCGTGCGACTACTCCGACGAGTGGTTCACGATGGACCCGTCGTACCAGCACGCGGTGCGTACGGTGTTCGTCGACTGGTTCGAGAAGGGGCTGATCTACCGAGGCAAGCGGATCATCAACTGGTGTCCTCGCTGCTCCACGGCCCTGTCCGACATCGAGGTGGAGCACGAAGACCTCGATGGCCACCTTTGGCACATCCGCTACCCGCTCACAGAGCCGGTCGCCGGTGTCGACCACGTGGTCGTGGCGACCACGCGCCCCGAGACCATGCTCGGCGACACGTGCGTGGCGGTGCACCCGGACGACGAGCGCTATGTTGAGCTGGTGGGCGCTACCGTCGTGCTGCCGCTGATGGGCCGGGAAATGCCCATCGTCGCCGACGACTTCGTCGACCCCTCGTTCGGCACCGGCGCGGTGAAGGTCACTCCGGCCCACGACCCCAATGACTTCGAGATCTCCGAGCGTCACGGCTGTCCCAAGGTCAACATCATGAATGCCGACGCCACGATCTCCGACGAAGGTGGCCCGTACGCGGGACTCGATCGCTACGAGGCTCGCAAGCGCGTGGTGGCCGACCTGCAAGAGCAGGGTCTGATCGTGGCGATCGACGACCACGTGCACTCGGTCGGCCACTGCTATCGGTGTCATACGGTGATCGAGCCGTGGCTGTCCGACCAGTGGTTCGTGGACATGAAACCGCTCGCCGAGCCCGCGATTGCGGCGGTGCGAGACGGCCGCGTCACGTACCACCCGGACCGCTGGAAGAACGTGTATTTCCACTGGATGGAGAGCATCCGCGACTGGTGCATCTCTCGCCAATTGTGGTGGGGCCACCGCATCCCCGTGTTCTACTGCGACGCGTGCGGCGAGATGGTCGCCTCGATGGAGGACCTCACCGCATGCCCCAAGTGCGGCAGCGACCAGGTCCGCCAGGACGAGGACGTGCTCGACACCTGGTTCTCGAGCCAGCTGTGGCCGTTCGCCACATTCGGCTGGCCGGAGCAGACTCCCGAGCTTGACTACTTCTATCCAACCGGCGTTCTCTCCACCGCCCGCGACATCCTGTTTCTGTGGGTCGCGCGCATGATCATGAGCGGAATGTACTTCAACGACGGCGAGGTCCCATTCCGTGATGTGATCATCCACCCGACCGTTTTCAACGCAGAAGGCAAGCGCATGAGTAAGTCGCTGGGCACCGGTGTCGACCCGCTCGACCTCATGGACCACTACGGCGCCGACGGCATGCGCTTCGGCCTTATGCTCCAGACCACGGGCAGCCAAGACATCCGCTTCGCCGAGGACAAGCTGCTCTCCAGCCGCAACTTCGCCAACAAGATCTGGAACGCGAGCCGCTTCGTGCTCATGAATCTGGGCGAGGACTACGAGCCGGGCGAGCCGCAGGTCGACACCGTTGCCGACGCGTGGGTCCTCTCGCGCTTGGCCGGTCTGGCCGCGGCCGTCGACGAGGGGCTGGCTACGTACCAGTTCGGCGACGTCGCGCGCTCGCTGTACGATTTCTTCTGGAGCGAGTTCTGCGACTGGTACATCGAGCTTTCCAAACCCCGGCTTGCCGACAAGGGCGCAGGCGCGCTCACCGTCAAGCGCAATCTCGTGTTCGTGCTCGACCAGGCGTTGCGCCTCCTGCACCCCATGATGCCGTTCGTGACCGAGGAGATCTGGCGCAACCTGCCGCTGGCGTCGGACCGTGCGGAGTCGCTCATGGTGGCCCCCTGGCCGGACCCGGCGGCGCTCGTCCGCTTCGCAGATGAGGGTGCCGAGCAGTCCGCCGCCCGCCTGATCGAGGTCGTGACCGGTGTGCGCGCCGTGCGTGCGAGGTACGCCGTACCTCCTCGGCAGGGGATACGCGTGGTGTTCAAGACCTCGTCCGACACCGACAACCGCTGGCTCGAGGCCGAGTTCGGCCTCATGTCCCAACTTGCGGGTGTCGAGTCCTTCGACGCCGCGACCGATGCGACCAAGCCACCACATGCCGCCGGCTTCGTGGCGGGCGGTTTGGAGGTATTCGTGCCACTCGAGGGGCTCGTGGACTTCGACGCCGAGCGACGCCGCGTGGACAGGCAGCTGGCCGACGCGCGCGCGGACCTCGAGCGCCTGGAACGCAAACTGTCCAACGAGGGGTTCCTCGCCAAAGCTGCGCCCGAGATCGTGGAGAAGGACCGGGCCCGTGCTGCCGAGCTACGCGAGACGGTCGCAACGCTCTTTGCGCAGTTGGAGGAACTCGTCTAGGAACCAGTCGGGAGAACGATGAGGGCGAAACCGAGTCGGTCGTTCGAGCGCGCTGTGAGCGCGCTCGAAAGCGCGCTCCGGTTCGGCATCCAACCCTCGCTCGACGGCATCCGCATCCTGACCGAGGTCCTCGACAAGCCCCAGCGCGGGTTCGCCTCGATCCAAGTCGGCGGCACCAACGGCAAGTCCTCCGTGACGCGGATGACCGCGGCGCTGTTGGGTGCGCACAACGTGCACACCGGGTGCTACACCAGCCCGCACCTCGAGTCCTACACCGAGCGGGTCGAACTGTCCGGTTCCCCGATCGACCCCGAAGCGTTCGCGCGGGCGGTAGCCATGTCTCTCGAGGCAGCGATCGCGGCCCGCCAAGAGGGCTACGCGCAAGAGTTCACGGAGTTCGAGCTGCTTACAGCGGCTGCGCTGTGGGCGTTTTACGAGGACCGCGTGCGCGTTGCGGTGCTCGAGGTCGGTCTGGGCGGAATGTGGGACGCGACCAGCGTGGTCGACCCGGAAGTCGCCGTGATCACCGGTGTGGGGCTGGACCACGTGGAATACCTGGGCCCGACCGTGCGCGACATAGCGGCCGACAAGGCCAGCATCATCAAACCCGGGGGGATCGTCGTTCTGGGGCCTGGGACCGCCGGGGTCGATGATGTGTTCATGACACGGGCCTCGGAGGTAGCCGCCGACGTGATAGCCGTTCGCGAGCGCGAAGAGTCGACGCCTGTGGCCGAGTCGTCCACCGTCCGCTACGAGGTCGTCGAGCGGCCGTCGCGCCCAGGCGGCACCCTCGTGATCTCGGTGCGCGGGCGGTTTGCCGACTACCCTGGGGTCGCCATGCTCGCTCCCAGCTACCAAGCCGGCAACATCGCGATCTCCATCGCTGCAGCAGAAGCGTTCCTGGGCGCGCCGCTGGACGACGACGCCACATGGGGCGTCCTTCCACGCCTGCGCATCGCGGGCCGCTTCGAGGTCGTGCGTCACAAGCCGCTGATCGTCGCCGACGTTGCGCACAACGTGCAATCCGCCGAGGTGCTGGCTGGCGCGATACGCGAAGCGTGGCCGGAGCACTCGGCGCGCCCCGGCATCTTGCTCAGCGTGTTCAGCGACAAAGACGCCACCGGCATCGTCGAGGCGCTGTCGAAGGTGACCTCGCACTTTGCCGTCACGCAGACCGAGGCCAAGCGGTCGATGCCTGCCGAGGATCTGGCCCAGATCGTGCGTCTGGTGTGCGGGACCGAGCCGGCCGTCTACCCGAACGTACCGCACGCGCTCGAAGCCGAGTTGCACGCGCTTCGGGCGGGACTCGTGGTGACCGGGGGGCACGCGATCCTCGGCGAGGCGCTCAGCCTCACGCGGCCCGCGCGCCACTAGCGCCGCAGCCGACGCACGCACGCGTTCCACGATGTCGGCCTTCTGCTAGAATCCCCCTAGTCATCGTGGGTAGGGCAGCGTGCCCGCCATGTCTGGAACGAGCGGAAAGGGAGGATATGGGCGACATACTCGCGCCGATCACTCAAAGCGGCGAGTTCAAGCTCATCACCCAGCTCTGCACCCTGTTCTTCATCGTCTTCCATCTGGCGCTCACGTTCTGGACGTACCGTGACGCGGCCCGCAGAGGCGCGATGGCGTGGTTCTGGGCCCTCACTGTGTTCATCTTCAACATAGCGGGATGGGTCATCTACCTGGTGGTGCGCCCGCCGGAGTATGCCGAGGACGCACACGAGCGAGAATTGGAGATCCGGGCCAAGGAAATCGCACTCAGCAAGGACTACGAGACGTGTCCGGCGTGCTACAAGCCGGTAGAGCGCGACTACCTGATCTGCCCGTACTGCATGAAGAAGCTTCGCAAGCCGTGTGTCGAGTGCGGCAGGGCCCTCAAGCTGAACTGGCACGTGTGCCCGTACTGCAAGACGAAGCAGTAGGGGACGAAGGACGTGCAGTGCCGCCGCCCCGCCACTGCGGCGGGGCGTTGTTTTCTATAAGGAGTGTGCACAGCGATGGTGGAAGTCACGGTCAAGCTCCCCGACGGAAGCGAACTGTCGGTGCCTGAAGGCTCGTCGTTGGCCGACGTGGCCGCGGCGATCGGGCCGCGTCTGGCGCAGGCGGCGATCGCAGGTAAGGTCGAAGGTGGCCTTGTGGACCTGCGGACGGTCGTGAGGCAAGGCGACACCGTCGAGATCGTGACCGAGCGCAGCCCGGAGGCGCTCGACGTTCTTCGGCACTCCGCGGCACACGTCATGGCCGAGGCGGTCAAGTCGCTCTTCCCCATGGCTAGGTTCGGCATCGGCCCGTCGATCGAGAACGGCTTCTACTACGACTTCGACATCGACGGCACCTTCTCGCCCGAAGACGTGCAGGCGATCGAGGAGCGCATGAACGAGATCGTCGCCGAGGAGCTGCCCTTCGAGCGTGCGGAGATCAGCAAGCTCGAGGCATGGGACGAGTTCGAAGGTCAGCCTTACAAGCAGGAGCTGATCGAGGAGCTGCCCGAAGATGAGACCATCTCGGTCTACAACCAGGGGCAGTTCACTGACTTGTGCCGGGGTCCGCACGTGCCGCACACCGGCCGGATCGGCGCGTTCAAGCTCACCAAGGTCGCCGGCGCGTATTGGCGAGGCGATTCGGACCGACCCATGCTCCAGCGCATCTACGGCACCGCATGGTTTTCGAAGAAGGACCTGGACTCCTATCTCCAGCGCATCGAGGAGGCCGAGAAGCGGGACCACCGCAAACTGGGCCGCGAGCTCGACTTGTTTTCGCTTCACGAGGAGGCTGGTGCCGGTCTGCCGCTGTACCACCCGAAGGGCGCGCGCATTCTGCGCATGATTCAGGAGTGGTTGCGTCAGGAATTGTACCGCCGCGGCTATGACGAGGTGATCACGCCGCACGTCTACAAGGCCGACGTCTGGAAGATTTCAGGCCACTGGGACAACTACCGGGAGAACATGTACTTCTTCCAGGTGGACGAGGGCGAGGGTCGCATCAGCGACTACGGCATCAAGCCCATGAACTGTCCCGGCCACATCATGATCTACAACAACGACGTGCGCTCTTACCGTGACTTGCCCTGGCGCCTATTCGAGTTCGGCACCGTGTACCGGCACGAGCTGTCGGGGGTTGTCCACGGACTCATGCGCGCTCGAGGGTTCACGCAAGACGACGCGCACATCTTCTGCACCAACGAGCAGGTCCACGACGAGGTCATCGCGATGCTCGACCTGGTCGACTACGTGAACGGTGTGTTCGGCTTCGAGTACACGGCAGAGGTCTCAACCCGGCCGGAGAAGTCCATCGAGGGCTTCGACGAGATGTGGGACTACGCCACCGACGAGCTCAAGCGCGCGCTCGAATCCCGCGGCATGGACTACGAGATCAATGAGGGCGACGGCGCTTTCTACGGACCCAAGATCGACATCAAGCTGCGCGACGCCATCGGCCGGACCTGGCAAACCGCGACCATCCAGGTCGACTTCAACAACCCCGAGCGCTTCGACATGGCCTACCGCACTGCCGAGAACACCGAGGCGCGTCCGTTCATGCTGCACCGCACGATCCTCGGCAGCATGGAACGGTTCCTCGGCATCCTGATAGAGCACTATGCGGGCGCGTTCCCAGTGTGGCTCGCACCCGTGCAAGCGGTGGTGATTCCCATCGCCGACCGGCATCAGGAGTATGCGGACCAGGTGCGGGCAGGCCTGGCGGAGGCCGACGTGCGCGTCGAGGTCTACGCGGAGTCCGAGCCCATGAAGATCAAGATCGCCAAGGCCCAGCAGCAGAAGGTGCCGTACATGCTGGTGGTGGGCGATAAAGAGGCGGAGGCCGAGACGGTCGCCGTGCGTGAGCGCACGCAAGGCGATATCGGCGCCATGGCTCTTACCGACTTCATCGACATGGTTCGCGCGCAGCATCCGTAGTCGGATCGCTGCTCATGCCGTGCACGTTGCTGTACGCGTCGGCCGCGCACGCTGCCGGCTTCGTTGACGGTCCCCCCCGCCGGGTACATACACACCCGAGCATCGAATCCAGCGAACTGTGGGTCGCGGGTCTTCGAGGGAACAGACTTCGAGTTGGGAGTGGTCGATATGCACATGCTGAAAAGGGCGTTCACACCTGAGCCACACCGCGACGACATGCCGTCGTGGCAGGACGTGTACGAAATGGTCGCTGTGCGGGCTGGTGATGCGTTGCGCACCGCCGGAATCGTGATCGTCATCGTGGCTGTCCTGTGGGGGATCGGCGCGATCATTGCGATCGCCGTCGCTATCGCGTTCGGCAGGACCTACCTGCGTCATCACAGGATTGCCGGCACCATCGCGCGCTATCAGGCCAGCGGCGATTGGGCCATCGTCGAGTTCGAGGACGGCACCGAGGTGGCGGCGCGCTGCCCCATCGCCAACCTGCCGGTGGGCACCGACGTGTTGGTCGCGGTGCGCCGCGACGGCGCGTACGTGATCTCACCGCCTGTGTGGGAAGGCGTTCCGATCGAAGAGACGCTGATCGAGGTCGCATCAGAGTAGACACCCTCAGACCTCGCCCCTATACTGTCGGAGCTACAACTGAATACGGATTGAAGTGGGACCCCGGTCCGACCGGGCCGCGATCGGTCCCCACCTTGCGGCGTTGCTTTGGGCGACAGCTGTCTGGTCGATAGAACCGAGGGTCTCGAGTAGTCCTCGGCATGTATTCGTCCCGTCGGCCGCCTGATGCCGCGGGGCGTTTTTGTTGTCAGATGTGCGGGTCGCACGCCCGCACGCGATGGAGGTGAATGGCCCATCAGCACGACGGAACCGAGGGTCAATGAACGTATCCGCGTGCCGCGCGTCCGGTTGATCGGCGTCGACGGCTCGCAACTGGGAGTATTCGCGACCGACGATGCCATGCGCATAGCGGACGACCAGGGTCTCGACCTCGTGGAGGTCGCGCCCAACGCCGATCCGCCTGTCTGCCGGATTATGGACTACGGCAAGTTCAAGTACGAACAGGACATGAAGGCCAAGAAGGCCCGCAAGCACCAAACGCGAGTCGAGATCAAAGAGATCAAGTTCAGGCCCAAGATCGACGAGCACGACTACCAGACCAAGAAGCGGCACGTCCTGAGGTTCCTCAACGCGGGAGCCAAGGTGAAGGTCACGATCATGTTCCGCGGGCGCGAGATGGCGCATGCGGAACGCGGTCTGGCGATTCTCGATCGCCTTGCTCAAGAGGTCGAGGACTTGGCCATGGTGGAGAGCCCGCCCAAGCTCGAGGGCCGCAACATGCTGATGATGCTCCAGCCTTTGAAGAAGGAGCAGCTGAAGGAGGCCGACGAGGGCGAGGCCGACGAGGGCGAAACCGACGAGGGCGAGACCGACGCCGCTGAGACCACCGAGGCCGAGGCGAACGAGGGTCAGGCAGCTGGGGACGAAGTAGAAACCGGAAACGCCGACACCGGCGAAGATGAGACCGCCGACGCAGCGGCATCCGAAGACTAGGGAGCGTGGATTATGCCGAAGATGAAGACCCACAAGGGTACCGCGAAGCGGTTCAAGCCCACCGGCTCCGGTCGCAAGATCAAGCGCGGCAACGCCTTCAAGAGCCACATCCTTTCCAAGAAGTCGCCCAAGCGCAAGCGCGCGTTCCGGGCTGACTCATACGTGCACCCTTCAGATGAGAAGGTCATCCGGAAGAACCTCGGCATCGGCTGATAGCCGGCGCTTCGATACCCCTCAAGGAGTGAAGAACCATGCCTCGTGTGAAGCGTGCAGTCGCCGCCAAGAAGAAGCGCCGGACGACACTCACCAAAGCCAAGGGTTACTACGGCACTCGCAGCCGCTCGTACCGTAAGGCCAAGGAACAAGTCCAACACTCGCTGCAGTACGCGTACCGCGACCGTCGCAACAAGAAGCGCGAGATCCGCCGACTGTGGATCACCCGCATCAATGCGGGCGCTCGCCAGAACGGGATGTCGTATTCGCAGTTCATGAACGGCCTCAAGCAGGCCGGCATAGGTTTGGACCGCAAGGTCCTCTCCGACATGGCGATCAACGATCCAGCAGCATTCGCGAAGCTGGTCGAGATGGCCAAGGAGCAAGTCACGGTTTAGCTGGTCGCCGACTCAGTCGGACATAGGGGAGGTCCTCGCTTCGACGAGGGCCTCCCTTTTCGTGTGTCCTGCAGCCCGACCAGTGTTTGTGTGGGAGTGTGGGTGTTGAGGGATGCCGTATCGCCACGATCACCAATAGTTGTCTACAATGTACGTGCGGTCTAGGACAGGTGGTCGGTTGACTGCCGTCTTTGACGCCACAATCGCACTTGAGGGATGAGGAGGGGAGTGCGTATGACAGTACTCACACGTTCGAGGTCGCGGGCGGGGCGCACCCTGTCGACGGTACTGGTGTTCGCGATGTTGCTCACGGTGGGCGCACCACTGATGGCATCTGCAACCTGGGAGACAGGCTTGACGCTCGAGTTGGTGAGCGTTGACAACAACGGACTGAACTACGATCGAGGGTCCAAGGGTGCCGCCGTGAGCGATGGCGGTCGCTACGTGGCATTCATCTCCGGAAGTGAGCTGACCGAAGAGGACGACAACGGCTACAGGGACGTCTTCCGGCGCGATCTGGTGACGGGCGTGACGGAGCTTGTCAGTGTGTCGTCGAGTGGTGTGCAAGGCGACGACGACAGTGGCGACTGGGGCTCGGAGCCTGTGGACATCAGCGCTGACGGCCGCTATGTCGCATTCGACTCGCGCGCCGGCAACCTTGTCCCGGACGACGACACACCGAATGGAAGCGGCGAGCGTGACGTGTTCGTGCGCGACATGGTATCAGGTGAGACGACCCGTGTCAGCGGCGGCTCTTACGGTGACCAGCCCTGGCGCGGTGCGACGGAGCCGTCATTAGACGACGCCGCCACGAAGGTGGCGTTCCGCACGGCGAAGGACCTGGTCCCTGAGGACGACAACGGATCCCGGGACATCTACGTTCGCAATCTCGCTACGGGGGACATCGTGCGCGTCAGCGTGTCGTCCAACGGCACGCAGGCAAACGGCGACAGCTACGAGCCGTGTCTGAGCGGTGACGGCCGCTATGTGGTGTTCCACTCGTACGCGGACAACTTGGTCGCCGACGACGACAATGGCGAAACTGACGTGTTCCGGCACGATCTTGAGACCGGTGAGACGGTTCTCGTCAGCCAGACAACCGACGGTGAGCAAGGCGATAGCTACTCCCGCGATGCGAAGGTCAACCACGACGGTCGTTATGTCGTCTTCAGGTCGAGGGCGATACTCGACCCCGCCGATACCGACAGTGACAACGACGGAGAGCGCGACATCTACCTGCGGGATATTGCGGCCGGTACGACAACGCTGATCACTCCTCCGCGCGTGGGCGGATGGGAGATGCAGCGTGGCTCGAAGGACGCCGACATCTCGGGAGACGGTCGATTCGTCGTGTTCGTCTCGGGCCATGATTACGCTATCGACGACAAGAACGGGGACGCCGACGTCTACCTGTACGATGTGGCGGTCGGGACGTACACGTGCATGAATCGCGATGCAAACGGAACGATTCCGGACCAGGGCGATGGGTTGTACGAGTGGGCGACCATCAGTTCCGACGGCAGCGCGGTCGCGTTCGACTCGTGGGTGTCCTCGCTCGTCCCCAACGATGCGAACGGCGACAGACGAGACGTGTTCGCAAGGAAGCTGCGCCGTGCGGTACCCGACGGCGCAACCCGCCACGCTGGTGTGGATCGCTACGAGACTGCGGTGAAGGTATCGCAGAGCACGTTTCCCGATGGCGCCGAAACCGTGATCATCGCAACGGGTGCGAACTGGCCCGATGCGATGTGCGGTTCGGCTCTTGCAGGTGCCGTGGCCGGCCCGATCCTTCTCACGCGACCTGGCACCTTGCCCGACATAGTCAAGGCAGAGATCACGCGCCTAGGGGCGGACAACGCGTACATACTCGGCGGCACCGGCGCGGTGTCGGCGTCAGTGGAAGATGCGCTGGAGGCGATCATCTCGGGCGAGGTCAACCGCCTCGCCGGCGCCACTCGCTACGGTACCGCTCGTGCGATCGCCGACCACGTGATCATGCTGGAAGGCGGATTGTGGGACGGTACGGTACTGGTCGCCACCGGTGGCAACTTCCCCGACTCGCTTGCGGGCGCGCCGCTCGCTTCCGGTCTCGGGTGGCCCATCGTTCTGGCAAGCCCGAGCACGGGGGACGTCTACGTGCCTGATGACTCCGGCAAGGCGTACATACTCGGCGGCACGGGTGCGGTTCCTGCCGTAACCGAGACGACACTCAAGCACGGTTCGCTGTCCAACCAAGACGTGGTGCGCCTCGCGGGTGCCACGCGCTATGACACGGCAGCGATGGCTGCGCAGGTGGGCGTTGACAACGGCCTGCTGTGGGACGGTCTTGGTGTCGCCACGGGACAGTTGTTCCCCGACGGACTCACCGGTGGCGCAGCAGTCGGGCTGCAGCGAACGGTGCTCCTGCTCACGCCGAGTGCGGCGCTGGCTCCGGCAGCTGAGAAGAAGCTCACCGACAACAAGGACTCGATTGACGACATCCAGGTTCTTGGAGGCACGGGCGCTGTGAGCGCGGACGTGATGACGAAGATCAAGGCGATACTCGGTCTGTAGCGGCCGCACTCGCGAAGCCCGGATGGAAGCACTCGGCGGCCCTACCCCCAAGGTAGGGCCGCCGTTCGTGTGGTGTTGCGTCGTCGAGGCCCATGGCGCTTCTTGGGGTTAGCTGCTGCGCTGACTGGTAAACTCGCTTACAGGGAAGATGTAGGGGGTCTCGGAATCGCACTTGTGTATCGGCATGGTGCGCGTGTACCGTGCGCGACTGCGTTCTCGTTGCGCGATATCCGAGGGGTGCTGGCATTCTTCCGACAAGGAAGAAGAAGCGGAAGGGAAGGTGCTGCTATGAGACACGGTCGTGTAGGGAGCACATGCGCAAAGACGCGGGTACTTATGTGCTCAGTTCTGGTGGGAGCCATGGTTCTTGCCATGGGGCCATCGTTCGCGTTCGGCTCCTGGCAGGGGTCGCTCACAACCGAGTTGGTGAGTGTCGCTACCGATGGCACGCAAGCCAACGACTGGAGCAGCGAGCCAGACGTCAGCGACGACGGCCGCTTCGTGGCGTTCCAGTCGCGGGCTGATAACTTGGCCCCCGGCGACAACAACGGGTGGAGGTACGACATCTACTACCGCGACCGAGTCACCGGCGAGACGACGCTGGTGTCCGAGTCGCGACCCGGTGGCATCACAGACCGCGGCTCTCGCAGCCCTTCCATCAGTGACGACGGTCGCTACGTGGCGTTCTTCACGAGGAAGGACCTTGACGACGCCGACAACAACAACGCACAGGACCTCTACATCTGGGATGCCGACACAGGTGTCGCCAAGTGGGCCGAGGTCACGATGGACGGCTCCGGAGCTGGAGGCGGCGATCCTCGGAGCGTGGAGCCGCAGCTGAGCGGCAACGGTCGTTACCTCGTGTTCGACAGCAAGTCGGCGCAAATCTCAGCCGAGGACGGCAACGGTACTCGCAAGGACATCTTCATCTACGACATGCAGTCCGAAGAGACCACACTTGTGACCAAGCCGCGCGCAGGTGCGTCGGATTGGGACCGCGGGTCTCGCTCTCCGTCAATCAGCGACGATGGCCGCTATGTGGTGTTCTTCTCAGGGCAGGACCTGGTTGCCGAAGACGACAACCACGAGCAGGACCTGTACCTGAAGGACATGCAGACGGGCGAGTTCAAGTTGCTGGACATCTGGATGGACGGCGGCTTGCCGGACGACGACGTGTGGGACATCCGTATCAGCGGCAACGGTGAGTACGTTGTCTTCGAGACCGACGAGCCGCTGGTAGCTGGCGCGACGGGACGCGATACCGTGTACCTGTTCGACATCGCCGACGACGAGCTTGTCCGCCTGGCTACGCCGTGGTCTGGCGCGACAGAGGTTGATCGTGGCGCCCGTGACGCTGCGCTTAGCGACGACGGCCGGTACGTCTCGTTCTTCACCGGCATCGATGTGCTCCCAGGGGACACCAACCGGGAGCAAGACCTGTACGTGTGGGACCGGCTCACCGACACGTACACGCGACACGACTTCTACGATAGCGGCAGGTCCCCCGGCTCGGAGTTGGAGGACTTCGCCATGTCGGGAGACGGCGAGTGGATAGCGTTCGCATCGGAGAATAGCGACCTGGTGCCCGGTGACACGAACGGTGAGGACGACATATTCATCAGTCGCCTGACGCCGTACGTGGCCCCTGGCTCGATGCGCTACGCAGGTGCCGACCGGTACGCCACTGCGGTAGAAGTCTCCAAGGCCAGCTTCCCCGATGGCGCGAACACGGCAGTCATTGCGACGGGTGCGAACTGGCCGGACGCCCTGGCCGGTAGCGGCCTTGCCGGCGCCGTGAACGGCCCGATCCTGCTGACACGTCCGGGTACGCTGCCCGTGAACGTCAAGGCAGAGCTTGAGCGGCTGGATGTGCACAACGTCTACATCCTGGGCGGCATCGGTGCGATCTCGATGGCTGTCGAGACTGAGCTCGAAGCCCTGTGCGACGGCTTCGTCAACAGGCTTGGGGGTGTGGATCGCTACGCTACGGCGAAGCTCGTGGCGGACAAGGCCATCGCGGTCAACGGCTGGGACGGTACGATTCTCGTTGCGACCGGTACGAACTTCGCGGACGCTCTTGCAGGAGCGCCGCTTGCGGCCGGTTTGGATTGGCCCATCGTTCTCGCGAGTCCGAGAAGCGGCAGCGTCTACATGCCGAAGGACACACAAAGAGCCGTCATCCTTGGCGGGACAGGGGCTGTGCCGGCATCGGTCGAGACGATGCTCAAGAACACCTCACTGTCCAACAACGACGTGGTGCGCTTGGGTGGAGCGACTCGGTATGATACCGCCGCAATGGTGGCCGAATACGGAGTCGAGAGCGGCGGTCTGCTGTGGAACGGTGTCGGCATCGCGACCGGCGCGCAGTTCCCAGACGGACTGACCGGCGGCGCGGCGGTCGGCATGATGCGTTCTACGCTGCTGCTGACGCCGACCGACTCGCTCGCGGCGCCCGCAAGGACGAAGCTGACCGACAACAAGGACCAGATCGATGCCGTCCGCTTCATCGGCGGCACCGGTGCGGTGGGTGCCGGAGTCGAGGCCGAGGTCAAGTCGATCCTCGGTATGTAGCAACCCATCGAGTTCGCTATTGCGAAGGGAGCCCGCTTCGGCGGGCTTCCTTTGTTGTGCAGTCTTACTGCGAGAAGTGCGTTAGCCTCAGGCCAACCGTGGGACACATTTCATATAGGTGTGCGGGGCACCTCATCGTTGTGCGGCCTTCGTGACGCCGCCGCGCTGGGGTTCCAAAGAGAGGGAGGTGCGTGTCTGTGAGTGGGACATTGTTTCGACCTGTCAGGCGGACCGGGCGGCTGGTGCTGTTCGCGGTTCTCGTGGCAGCCGTCGCGTTTGCGACGGGAGTGCCGATAGCCGCGGGTGGCTATCAGGCGCACAAGACGGTCGCCGTGAGTGTGTCTTCTGACCGCGTGTTCGGGAACGAAGACTCGTATGACGGCTGGGCCAGTGACGACGGTCGCTACGTCGTGTTCGAGTCGTGGGCCTGGAATCTTGCGCCCGGCGACGACAACGCGTTCGGCGACGGCGGCCGGGACATTTACCTGCGCGACACGGTGGAGAACAAGACGTGGCTGGTGTCCGGACCCCGCGTGGGCGGCACCGAGAACGATCGTGGCTCTCGCGACCCGTCGATCAGCGACGACGGCAGGTACGTGTGCTTCTTCACAGGCCAGGACCTGGTAGCGTCCGACACGAACGGCGACCAGGACATCTACGTCTACGATCGGGTGAACGACACGTACAAGCGTCTCGACGTGATGGGCGATGGCTCGTCCCCGATGGACGACAACTGGGACTTCCAGATCAGCGGTGACGGCATGTACGTCGTGTGGGAGTCCGACGAGGCCATTCTGCCGGAGGACACCAACGGCACGAACCGGAGAGACATCTACGCGTACGACGTCGCGGCCGATCACACGATCCTTGTCTCCGAGCCGCGCGTTGGGGCGGTCGAGTGGGACCGCGGTTCACGCGACCCCTCCATCAGCGACAACGGCCGCTATGTCGCATTCCTCTCCGGCCAGGATTTCGTGGCTGGTGACACCAACAACGAACAAGACCTCTACATCAAGGACTTGCAGTCCGGCACGTACACGCGTGCCGATGTCGTCGGAGACGGTACCACCGACATCCAGGACGACAACTGGGACTTCTTCATGAGCGGCGATGGCAAGTACGTGGTGTGGGAGTCTCGCGAAGTCTTGCTTGCCGAGGACACGAATGGTACCACCAGAGACATCTACCTCTACGATGTCGATGCCGATACCGGGATGCTCGTAACGGAGCCTCGTGCTGGGGCTTCTGAGCCGAACCGCGGCTCCCGAGACGCGTCGATCTCGGACGACGGCGAGTGGGTCATGTTCTTCTCGGGTCAGGACTTCGTGCCCGAGGACACCAATGGTGAGCAGGACCTATACGTCTGGAACATGACCAGCGGGGAATTCACCCTGGTCGACCTCGGGATGGGACCCGATGGGCGTGACGAGGTTTGGGACATCCGCATCGCTGGTGACGGTATACACTACGTCTTCGGGTCATACCTGCCCTACTTCGACACCAGCGCCACCGACGGCAACGACCAGATATACCTCGGGAAGCTAGGCTCACCGTTCGCGGCGGGATCGACGCGTATCGCTGGGGCGAACCGCTACGCTACGGCGATAGCGTCGTCGCAGCAGGCGTTCCCGCTTGGTGCCCGAACGGTTGTCGTAGCAACCGGAGCGAACTGGCCCGATGCGTTGGGCGGGTCGGCTCTCGCCGGCGCTGTCGACGGTCCGATCCTGCTGACGACACCGACCGACCTGCCTGATAGCGTCAAGGCAGAGATCATGCGCCTGGGCGCATCTCGGGCCTACATTCTCGGCGGGTACGGGGCCGTTTCGGGTGCCGTTGAACTCGAATTGAACGCGATGCTCGCTGGAAGCGTGAAGCGCCTCGGCGGCGTGGACCGCTATGCGACTTCGCAGCTCGTGGCGAACCAGGTCATGAACATCTTGGGTGAGAGCTACGAGGGGACAGCGTGCGTAGCGACGGGCCGCGTTTACGCAGACGCGATGGCGGCTGCACCGGTCGCATCCGGTCTTGGCTGGCCTATCCTGCTCGCGAATCCCACCGCCGGATCCGTTGACGTGCCAAGTCGTGTTGAAGGCGCGGTCGTTCTCGGCGGCGTAGGAGCGGTGCCCGCTGCGATCATGACCGACGCGGAGACCAAGCTTGGAGCCGCCAATGTGCTTCGGCTCGGTGGCGCGACACGGTACAACACTGCTGCGTTGATCGCCGAGCACGGCGCCGAGCAGGGTCTCATGTGGAACGGTGTCGGAATCGCCAGAGGCGACGAATTCCCGGATGCGCTGGCTGGTGGAGCGGCGCTCGGCTTGCAGCAGACCGTACTGCTGCTCACGCCGACGAACTCGCTCGCGGCACCGACCCAAACCGCGCTCAACGACAACAAGTCCGACATCATGAGTGTGAACTTCCTCGGTGGCACGGGTGCTGTCAGCGCCGCCGTCGAGGCGCAGATCAAGACGTTGCTCGGCATGTGATGCAGCGCGCTGCGTGATTCACTGATCGACCCGGAGACGGTCCCGCTGATGCGGGGCCGTCTCCTCCGTTCCACGGTCCCGGATCGTGGCGCAGACAGGTTCGAGGCAGATGCCGGTTGGACTGTGCCTGTAGGCTGCGAAGCGATCGGCGCCGAAGGATTCGCTCATCGGCCGTCCTCCCCTCGGCCGGCCTCCATCGAGGAGGAGGGCATCACATGAAACGCGTCTATCTGTTGGTCTGTGCAGCCGTTCTCGCCGTTTGCCTAGGAACGGCGGGGGCCTATTTCACAGGCGAGACCATGGTCCAGGACAACATCATCAAGGCAGGGACCGTGGCCATATCCGCGGAGCCGACCTCCGCCGCACTGTCCATCGATTCGCTTGCCCCAGGCCAGACGATCAGTAGGCCCCTGACTGTGGTGAACGATGGTAGTCTGCCGTGCACGGTCGTCGTCACCGGAGCGAAGAGGGCCGGTATCACCGACTTCTACGAATCCCTCACGTGCACCGTTACGCATCGGGGTTCCGTCGTGTACTCGGGACCCATGACCGCTCTGCGCACCGCGCCCGTGACGCTGGACGTTGGGGCTCGCGAAGACCTCGCGTTCGCTGTAGCGCTGCCCGCCGAGGCGGACAACGCCCTAGCCGGCGACTACGTGAAAATGACGCTGTACGTCGACGCGGAGCAGGTGCACTAGGTGCGCGCCACGCTCCGGTACGCTCCCGGTATCGCGTTGCTGCTAGCCGCGCTGGTCGTCTCGAGAAGCGCTACGCTGGCGATCGTCACCGGAGGGTCCATGGCGCCGACGTTGATGCCCGGCGATGTGTGTGTGGTCATGCGCAACGAGGCTGTGGACCGGAAAGACCTGGTGCTGTTCGTGCCGGAGGGAGGCGTGCGACCGGTCGTGCACCGTGTCGTCGCGGTCGAAGACGGCCTGCTGCACACGAAAGGTGACGCCAACGAGGTGAGGGACAGGGATCCCATCACGCAGAGCCAGGTGCAGGGCCGCGTCGTGAAGGTGATTGCCCTCGGGCAACTGCTCGCGCAACTTGATTCGATTGCTCGAGGTGATACACTGCGGAACCAGTCGAATAGCAGGCAGTGACGGAGAGGCGTTGCGATTCTCGGCACGTGTGCAGGGAGAGGTCCCTCAGACTGTAAGGACCTTCAGTGACCGCGCAACGGTTCACTCCATCAGCCGTGAACTGAACGGGCGACTCGTCGCTTCAGTAGGGGATCCGGAACCCCCGATACAGGGTCGGCGCGAGGGTGTGGATCGTGCACGGTGCGGAGTATGCGCACCGGTGAGTGGGCTCGCCACAGGGCGAGTCAACCGAGGTGGTACCGCGGGAGCCGGCTCCCGTCCTTGGGGAATAGACCTCAGGGGCGGAAGTCGGCTCCCTCCTTTGTTCTCGACGTGAAATGACGACGGACGGAAGGACCGGCCCGATGAGCGTGTTGGACCAACTCGAGTCGATGCGGGACGAGGCACTTAGTAGGGTGTCCGACGCGTCCGACCTGGATGCGCTGGAATCCGTCCGTCTCGAGTATCTCGGCAAGAAGGGCACGCTAACCGCGATTCTTCGCGGGCTGGGAGACCTCTCGCCCAAGGAGCGGCCTGCTGTCGGCAAGACGTCGAATGAGGTGCGGGCCGCCCTCGAGCAAGCACTCGAGGCGCGCAAGGCCGCGCTCGAACTCGCTGCGCTGGAAGCCAGGCTGGACGCCGACGCTATCGACGTTACACTTCCGGGTCGCCGTCATGCGCCGGGCCGCGAGCATCTCATCAACATGATCACGCGGCAGATCGTCGACGTGTTCGTCGGCCTGGGTTATGAGGTCGCAGAGGGTCCTGAGGCCGAACTCGACTACTACAACTTCACGGCGCTCAATCATCCTCCGGCCCATCCGGCTCGCGCGGCGAGCGACACCTTCTACGTCGAAGACCCGACGGCTGCCGCAAAGCGGGCCACCGGCGAGTCCGATGTTTTGCTTCGCACTCACACGAGTCCGGTGCAAGTGCGCATCATGGAGCACCGCAGCCCGCCGCTGTACGTGATCGCTCCAGGACGCGTGTACCGGCGGGACATCGCCGATCCAAGCCATCTGCCCCAGTTCCACCAGGTAGAGGGACTCGTCGTTGACGAGGGGATCACCTTCGCCGACCTCAAGGGCACGCTGGACTACTTCTGCAAGGAGATGTTCGGGCACGACAGGCGTACCCGCTTCCGACCGCACTTCTTCCCGTTCACGGAGCCGTCGGCGGAGGTCGACGTGTCATGCGGGATCTGTGACGGTGTTGGGTGCCGGTTCTGCAAGGGCACGGGCTGGCTCGAGATCCTCGGCTGTGGAATGGTCGACCCGAACGTGTTCGGCTACGTGGACGTGGATCCCGAGCGCTACGTCGGCTTCGCGTTCGGCATGGGGGTGGAGCGCATCGCGGCCCTCAAGTACAACATCCCGGACCTAAGGATGCTGGTAGAAGGCGACATGCGCTTCCTGCGCCAGTTCTGAAGGGCGTCAGCTGTACCACGCACGGATGTCCGGGGCATGTGGCCCCGGGGAGGGACGGAAGAGGAACACATGCGCGTTTCACTGACCTGGCTCAAGGAACTGATGGATATCGAGCTTGGCGTCGACGAACTCGTCGAGCGGCTCGACATGACCGGCACCGCGGTCGAGGCTGTGCACACGGTCGGTTCTGGGCTCGATGGCGTGATCGTCGGCCGCATCCTTGCCAAGGAGCGACACCCGAACGCCGATACGCTCTGGGTGACCGAGGTGGACATCGGCCAAGGCGAACCGCTGCACATCGTGTGTGGCGCCCAGAACTTCGAGGCCGGCGACGTAGTGCCGGTCGCGACGGTGGGCACGACGCTGCCGAACGGCATGACGATCAAGAAGGCGAAACTGCGGGGTGAAGTCAGCGAGGGCATGAACTGCTCTCCGGACGAACTCGGCCTGGGCGGAGACCATTCGGGGTTGCTGCTCCTGCCGGCGGACGCTCCGGTGGGGACACCCTATGCCGAGTACGCGGGACTCAAAGACACCGTTCTCGAGCTCGAGATCACACCGAACCGCGCCGACTGCCTATCGGTCGCAGGCCTCGCGCGCGAGATCGGCGCCATCACAGGTGCCGAGGCAACCGTGCCGCACTCCGCACCCGGCGAATCCGGTCAGCCCGCTGCCGAGTCGGTCCGCGTCACGATCGAGGACCCGGAGCTGTGCCCACGCTACACGGCCCGCCTTATCCGCGGTGTGACGATCGGGGAGTCTCCCGACTGGCTGAAGGCCAAGCTTATCGCTGCTGGTCAGCGCCCCGTGAACAACATCGTGGACATCACGAACTACATCATGTTCGAACTCGGCCAGCCGCTTCATGCATTCGACGCTCCCACCCTCGCCGTGGACGAGCGGGGCAAGACGCATGTGATCGTCAGGGGAGCGCAAGAAGGTGAAACCATGACCACGCTCGACGGGCAGGAGCGCCGTCTGTCCTCGGACATGCTGCTGATCACCGATTCGTCGGGCCCGATCGCACTTGCGGGCGTGATGGGCGGTGAGAGCACCGAGGTCTCCGACCGCACCACGGACATCCTACTGGAGTCCGCGTGCTTCGATGCGGCGACCACAAGCCTGACCAGCCGCTCTCTTGGCCTGATCTCAGAGGCGTCACTGCGCTTCGAGCGCGGTGTCGATCCGAACGGGTGTGCTGCCGCCGCAGATCGAGCGGCCGCTCTCATGGCCGAGATCTGTGGGGGAGAAGTCGCACCGGGCATCGTGGACGCGTATCCCCAGACGGTGGAACCAATGCACGTCCCTCTACGTATCACGCACATGAACGAAATCCTGGGCACGCAGATTCCCGCCGAGGACGCTCGCGTCATCCTGGGCCGACTGGGCATGAGCGTGGCATCCGGCGAGGGCTCTAACGAACTCGACGTCGTGGTTCCCACCTTCCGCCCGGACGTGGAGCGCGAGATCGATCTCGTCGAAGAGGTCGTTCGCGTGTGGGGGATGGACCGGGTTGACGCCACGCTACCAGGCGGTCGGGAACGCATTGGGCGGCTCACGCGTGAACAGCGCTGGCGCGAGCGTATCGGCGCTACGCTGCGCGCAGCCGGGCTCAATGAGACGATGACCTACTCGTTTTGCGACGAGCAGGACCTCGAGAGACTGGGATGGGAGTGGAGCGCGGGTCGCTCCGTAGTGCGGTTGCTCAATCCGATGTCCGAGGAGCAGTCGGTCATGCGCCGCACGCTCGTTCCCGGGCTGCTGCGGTCCGTCTCGTACAACCAGCGCCGCGATGTCGACAACGTGCACCTCTACGAGATGGGCACCATCTTCTGGGCCGAGGAAGGCAGGCAACAGCCGATGGAGCGTGCGGTAATCGCCGGCGTTCTGGCCGGCAGATGGCACGAACCGCAGTGGCACGACAGGCCGGAACCCAAAGACGGCGACCGAGACCCCCATGCGGGACTGCGCTCCTACCAGCTCAACTTCTTTGACGGCAAAGGCGTGGTCGAATCGCTGATGGAGGACCTGGGCATCGCGAAGTGGAAGGCCAAGGCCCAGGCGTACCCATGGCTGCAACCGGGGCGCAGCGCGCAGGTCGTGGTCGCCGGCCAGGACGCCGGCTGGGTGGGAGAAGTGCATCCTCGTGTCCTTGATTCGTTCGACGCGCAAGGGCCCGTGGTGGTGTTCGAGCTGGCGACGGACGTGTTGCTGTCCGCGGCGCTCGAGGTCAAGACACTCAGCGACATTCCGAGATTCCCGGCGGTAGAGCTGGACATTGCGCTGGTCGTTGACGAAGACGTGAGCGCCGAGAGGGTGTCGCAGGCGATCTTGTCGGCAGGCGGCAAGCTTCTAGAGTCCGCACGATTGTTCGACGTGTACCGCGGGCCGGGGGTGCCGGAGGGCAAGAAGAGTCTGGCCTACGAGCTCACGTACCGCGCTGCCGACCGCACGCTGACCGACGACGAGGTGCGACCCGCCCACGACAAGCTGGTCCGCAAGGTGTCGTCGGCAGTGGGAGCCGAGTTGCGGAGCTGACCGACAGACTGCATAGGCGAGGTTTGTGTGTGCGCTCGAAGCGCATAGACAGATATTCCAATACCCCGTTAGTGTATATCGGTTGACCTATATGCGCGGTTGCACGTAGAATCGCACCACGGTTCCAAGAGTGGGAGGTGTGGTGCGTGAAGCGGGTCGCAATAGTAGGAGCGGCAGGGTATGCCGGCATCGAGCTCGTCCGGCTGGTCCTCGGCCATCCAGATCTCGCGCTTGAGGTGGTGACATCCGCGTCGGAAGCTGGGGTATCGCTCGGAGACGTCTACCCGGCGCTGTCGGCCCACACCGAGCTTCGGTTCGAAGAGCCCAGCGCCGATGTGGTCGCCCAACGCGCCGACGTCGCCTTCCTTGCCGTGCCCCACACCGCGGCCCTCGGTCTGGTGCCGCAGTTGTTCGATGCAGGCCTCACTGTCATCGATGCTTCGGCAGACTACCGGCTCGACGACGCTGAGGTCTACGAAGCGTGGTACGGAACGCCCCACACGTCACCGGAATTGCTCCCGAAAGCGGTCTACGGGTTGCCCGAGATGGACCGCAGCGGCCTGCCGGGTGCGCGCCTGATCGCCTGCCCGGGATGCTATCCCACCGCGAGCGTGCTTGCCGCTCTGCCGGCTTTGGAGGGCGGTATCTCGGAGGGGCGTAGCGTCATCGTCGATGCGAAGTCGGGGGTCTCAGGCGCAGGCCGGACTCCTTCGGCGGGTACGCACTACCCGTCCGTCACTGAATCCATGCAGCCGTACAAGGTAGCCGCTCATCGGCATACCCCCGAGATCGAGCAAGGCTGCTCGAAGGCAGCGGGCCGAACGGTGAGAGTAACCTTCACGCCGCACCTCGCGCCCATGTCGCGGGGTTTGCTGGCGACTGTCTACCTCGATCTTGCGGCATCGCTGGATGCCGAGGAGGTCGTCGAGGTCTACCGCGAGCGGTACGCTGGCGAACCCTTCGTGACCGTGCACGATGCCGGTCGGATGCCTTCGACCGGCGAGGTGCGAGGGAGCAACCGCGCCCACATCGGGGTGGCGGTGGATGTCCACACCGGCACACTGGTAGCAGCGTGCGCGATCGACAACCTGGTCAAAGGCACGTCTGGACAGGCCATCCAATGCGCGAATCTCGCGCTCGGGTTCGAAGAGACGACCGGCCTGGCCTATCCGGGACCCGTGGTGTAGGGGAGAGCATGAACGACACGAACGCCTACACACTGGTGCCCGGAGGCATTCTCGCGCCTCGCGGCTTCCGCGCAGCGGCGGTTGCCTCAGGCATCAAGAAGCCGGGCAAGCTCGACGTGTGTCTCATCGTTGCCGAGGAGCGGGTGCCGGCCGCCGCTGTCTTCACCCGCAACTCCATGGCCGCTCCGCCCGTGACGCTGAGTCGCGAACACGTTGACGACGGCTACGTGCGCGCGGTCGTCACGAACTCGGGCAACGCCAACGCGTGTACCGGGCCCGGCGGCCTCGACGATGCTCGCGCGATGGCGCAGGCCGTCGGGGCGGCGATAGGATGCCAACCGGCCGACGTCGTCGTCGCTTCGACCGGTGTGATAGGCGTGCCCTTGCCCATGGACAGCGTGTTGAGTGGCATCGAGGCGGCAGTAGGGTCCCTGGACGCGGGCACCGGCGATGATGCCGCCCGCGCGATCATGACGACCGACACGTTCGCCAAGCAGCTTGCGGTCCAGATCGACGTCGACGGTAGCACCTACACGGTCGGCGGTATGGCAAAGGGCAGCGGCATGATCATGCCGAACATGGCCACGATGCTCGCTTACGTCACGACCGATGCACCGCTGACGCCTGCCGCGTGCGCGATCACTCTCCGCTCCGCGACAGACGCTACGTTCAACCGCATCACCGTGGACAGCGACACGTCCACGAACGACATGTGCGTGCTGATGGCCAGCGGCTGCGCGGGCAGCTCGGTCATCGACACCCAGCACGAGGCCTTCCCCGCGCTGGCATCGGCGATCGAGCACGTGTGCGGCGAGTTGGCGCGCATGATCGTCCGGGACGGTGAGGGCGCCACCAAGTTCATCGAAGTCATCGTCCGTGGCGCATCGTCGGATGCCGACGCGCGGGATGCCGCCATGTCTGTCGCGAACTCGCCCCTGTTCAAGACGGCCGTCTTCGGCGGGGACGCGAACTGGGGCAGGGTCGTGATGGCGCTTGGCAAGTCCGGCGCGCGGGTCGAACCCGACAAAGTCGAGGTGGTGTTCGCCGGCATCACGACGTGCCAGCACGGCACCGGGGTTGCCTTCGACGAAACGGCCGCCTCCCGCGCGCTTGCCGAAGACGAGATACAGGTCGTAGTGGACCTCCATACCGGTAACGGGGAATCCACTGTGTGGACGTGCGACCTGTCGTATGAATACGTCCGCATCAACGGGGAGTACCGGACGTAGCACTGCACGCAAGACCGACCCGCAGGACCCGTCGCCGCACGGGCACGAGGGGCGGACCGCCGAGGGGATGGAAGCGTGGACGTAGAAGAGCTGCTGTTCAAGGCAAGAACGCTTACGGAGTCACTCCCGTGGATCAAG
>Ga0209164_1000637_pt1 | contig 70289 bp, 56 predicted proteins | sample MTBNYHSulfiMetaG_FD_187458 | JGI IMG/M metagenome (GOLD analysis project Ga0209164, IMG submission 187458) | Enrichment culture microbial communities from rom New York Harbor, USA that are MTBE-degrading - MTBE-NYH (New York Harbor Sulfidogenic)... | ecosystem: Environmental > Aquatic > Marine >... | reverse complement strand
TGTCGACGATGTCGAGCATCGCCGCGTCGGTCTCCTCCTCCATCGGCTCTTCGGTCGCCTCGGTCTCGGCCGGCGCCGGCTCCTCGTCGCCGCAGGCGGCGACGACGAACGGGACGGCGACGATGAGTGCGAGCGCCACCAGCAGGATCACTATCTTCTTCACGTTCCGGCTCCCTTCAGTCGGACTCCCGAGGGCCTCCACGGCGGCTCCTCCGCCGTTTCCTCCCATCGGACCTTACGGTTCCTCTGTACCCGGGAGAATTGAGAAATATTCTCATCTCGTACGCGCTCGCCTTTTCTCACCACTTCTGGGAGCACTCGATCGCCTGACGGAGAGGGCAGGGCCGCCGGCGCTCGGCCGGCGGCCCCGTCGTACATGAGTCGAGAAGGACTCGTGGCTGTGTTCAGCGGCGCGCCACGCGCGCCGTCACCTCAGGATCAGGTCCCGCCCTGTGGCGGAGGAAAGAGCACGGCGTCGATGACGTGGATGACGCCGTTGGACGCCTCGATGTCTGTCGTCGTGATCCTGGCTCCATCGACCATGAGGGTGTCGTCGTCGTCCACCGTGACGACCAGTACGGAGCCCTGTGCGCTCATCGCCGCCAGCCCGTCTCTGAGGTCGCTCGCAGTGACCCTGCCGGGCACGACGTGGTAGGTGAGGATCTCGGTCAGCTGACCGGTCGGATCCTCCAGCAGGGCCTCGAGCGTGCCCTCGGGAAGACGCTCGAACGCCGCGTCGGTGGGCGCGAACACGGTGAACGGCCCCTCCCCCTTGAGCGTGTCGATGAGGCCCGCCTCCGTCAGCGCCGAGGTGAGGGTCGCGAAGTCACCGGCCTCGACCGCGGTAGCGACGATGTCTAGCGTCGCCGGCCCCGCCTCCTCCTCGGCCGCCTCTTCGGTCGCCGCCGTCGTCCCGGCCGGTGCCGGCTCCTCGTCGCCGCAGGCGATGGCGGCCAGCGCGACGGCCGACAGGATCAGCACGGCCGCCAGCCCGATGATGACTCGCTTCACGTCACGGCCTCCTCGTGTTTGCGCGGCCGCCTTCGACCGCTCTGCGACACCCGGGATCGGGCGCGCGTCGCGCGGCATCGTTGGCATCGATGAGCCGCTCCAGCGCAGACCATGGTGCCACAGGACCGCGACGGGGGCCCCTCGGCACCGATGGGCTCAGGAGCGCTTGCCGCCGGGCGCCTCGGGCGCCGGAGGCGCGTCGCCGGCGCGTCCCGGCGCTACCGGCGGCGGTCCCTGAGGAGCGCCCGGCATCTGCCGCGAGGCAGCGTCGCTCTTGTCGGAGGCGCCCGAGGACGGCTGCGCACCGCTCTCCGGTGTGGCCGGCGGCGGCGAGGCCTTCGCTCCGGCGCCCCCACCTTCGGCCGGCGGCTGCGGCGGAGTCTGCCGCTGCGGCGCCACCGGCGGCCCCGGCGTCGCGGCCGTCCCACCGGTCGCGGCCGCCTGACGGTCGGTCGCCACGTCCACCATGTCGCCCTCGCCCCGCGCCCGGAAGTACATCGCGGTGACGAACGTCAGGCTGATCGGCCACGTGATGAGGAACCCGACGGCGGTGATGCTGCCGACGATGGCCCCCAGCAGCCACAGCAGCGCGACGACCCCGACGTGGAGCCAGAACCCGTTCTTCGTGACGAGCTCGCGACTGGCCGCCATGGCCTCCCCGAAGCTCATCTTCTGGTCGACGATGAACAGCGGCACGTAGAGCCAGATGGCCGCCAGCATGAGACCCGGGAGGATGAGGAACACGAGTCCGATCGCCACCAGGATCGCGATGACGAGGACGGCGATGAAGAGCGATCCGAACCGGTCGAACGCAGAGAACACGTCGCCGATCTCAGCCGGCCGGCCCTCGCGGATACGCCGCGAGACCATCAGGTAGTAGCCGCCCATCAGGGGGCCGGCCAGGATGCCGATCGTGACGACCGAGAGGAGCGCCACGAGCAGAGCGCCGACGATCAGCGGCCCCACGTCCTTGACGAACAGCTTCCAGGCGTCTTCGAAGATCCGTCCGATGTCCATGTCCGTGGTCTCCTCTCGTCGCGTGCGCGCTGCTGCCGGCGCCTCTGGTCCGCTCAGCACACACCACCCTACCCACCGGGCTTGTCCGGCCATACATGCGGAGGGTCAGCCGCCCGGCCGGTTCCTCCCTGCCGGCCGCCGGGCCGGTGAGCCACACATACGGGTCGCCGGCGGCAGACGCCGGCGACGGTCAGTCGGCCTCGTCGCCCGTGGGCGGCAGCGGCGGCCCGTGGTCGGCGCCGTCCTGCTCCTCGACGAGCGTCGCCCAGGGTTTGCGCTCTCCCGCTCGAGCGCGCCGCTTCCAGGAGCGCGTCTTGGGCGCCTCCTCGATGGCCGCCAGGAGCGACTCGACGGCGGCCGCCACCCGCCGGCGCTGGCCGGCGTCGAGGTCGTGCTCGTCGAGCGAGCCCCGGGTCTGCTCGAGCGAGGCGACCACGTCGTGGTGCAGGCCCCAGTCGGCGGCGCAGAGCCGGGCGACCAGCGAGACATCGATCACCCCTTCACGGCTCTCGTCGCCGAGCGGCACGTCCTTCAGCAGCGCCACGACGTCCTGCAGGTCCTTGGGCGCCATGCCGGGGATCTGCAGTTTGGTGAGCAGCACGTCGCTCAGCGAGATCGTGTAGCGCTCGATCTCCAGCCGTTCGGCCAGGGCGACGTCGTGCTCCATCCGGAACGTGTCCAGGAACACGTCGACGTGATCGTCGGGATGGATGAAGTAGTGGTGAGTGGCGTCGGGGTGCGTGCACTCGCGGTAGAACTGCAGCTGCCGGTTCTGGGTGGCGAACCGTACCTCGTGGTTCTCCCGGTAGCCGAGGTCCTCGAACAGGGCGCCGATCTCCTTCGCCTGACCCCGGCGGCCGACTATGTCGATGTCCGAGTAGTCGCGCTCGCAGAAGTCGACCTCGCCGCAGTGGGTACGCACCGCGAGCCCGCCGAACAGCCGCAGCACGACCCCCCGCTCGCGGGCGGCGTCGACGATGTCGAGCGCCTCCGCCAGCATGTCGCGGCGCGCGCGCACTTCGTCGGGCGTGGCTCGGTCGTCGGATCGTCCCGCCATCCTCATCTCCAATCGCGGGCCCGCCGTCCGCGAACGGACGACCTCAGGTGCGGAAGAGGGTCAGCAGCATCGTCAGCCTGCCCTCGGCGCGCACGGCGTGACGCAGGCCGGCGGTCATATAGAACAGGCTCCCCGCTCGCGCCTGGAACGAGTCGTCGCCGAGACGGACAGTGCCCTCCCCGTCGAGGACGTGGATCGTCGCCGGCACGCTCGCCGTGTGCTCCGAGAGCTCCTGGCCGGGGGCGAAGGTGAAGTGGACGAGCTTGTGGCGCTCGTTCTCCAGCACCACCTTGCTGACGATGCCCTTCTCGGCCACCTGGGTCAGCGCCTCGAGGTCGATCGCCAGCGGTGCGTCGCCGGTGGGTACGTCCGTCGCCATGGCAGGCCGTCCTTTCGTCACTGGTCTCCTCATCTCCGCCTCCGGACCGTGCCCCACGCGCCGGGCCACGCCCCACGCGCCGGGCCGTACCCCACGAACTGGACCGTGCCCCGCGAGCCTGGCCGCCGGAGCGGTGCTGGTAGGATACCCCGGCGCGGCCGCGCGCAGCCGTCGCGCCGGCCTCACTCCACCACCGACCCATGGTCCCATGCCTCTCGCCACGCTCCACAACGTCGACAAATCGTTCGCCGGCGAACGCCTCTTCGCCGGCGCGAGCTTCGCGCTCGACGCGCACGACCACGCGGTCCTGGTCGGGAGGAACGGCAGCGGCAAGACGACCTTGCTGAGGCTCATCTCCGGCTCCGAGCGACCGGACAGCGGCCGCATCTCGCTGGCCCGCGGCCGACGGGTCTGGCTCCACGAGCAGACGCCAGAACTGGCCGTCGACCGGCCGGTACGCGAGTACCTGCGCGAGGCCTTCGGCGACCGGATCGAGCTGGAGCGGCAGCTGCGGGCGGCCGAGGAGCGGCTGGCCGGCCTGGCGGAGGACAGTCCGGAGCTGCGCGCGTCGCTGCGCGCCTACCACCAGCTGCAGCGACGCTTCGAGAGCGAGGGCGGCTACGAGGACCAGGCCTCGCTCGGCGCCGTGCTCGAAGGGCTCGGGCTCGCCTCGGACCTGCTCGATCGCGACATCCTGTCCCTGTCGGGCGGGGAGCTCACCCGCACGACCCTGGCCCGGGCGCTGCTGGCCGACGCCGACCTGCTGCTCCTCGACGAACCCACCAACCACCTCGACATCGACTCGGTCGAGTGGCTTGAGACGTTCCTGGCGGAGTACCCGGGAGCTTTCGTGCTGGTGACCCACGACCGCCGTCTGCTGGAGCGGGTGGGCTCGCGCGTCCTGGCCATCGAAGACGGACGGATCGCGGCGCTCAAGGCGGACTTCCCCACCTACGTTCGCGAGCGGGAGGCCGCGCAGCAGCTCCAGGCCCGTCGCTACGAGGAGGACCTCGAGAAGATCGAGCAGCTGCAGCGCTTCTACGACCGCTTCCACGCCAAGAAGAACAAGGCCAAGGAGGCGAAGGCGAAGCTGACCCAGATCGAGCGCCTGAAACGCGACCTGGCGCCGCCGCCGCGAGCCTCCCGGCGCCTCCGTCTCGGGTTGCCGCAGCCGCCCCCCTCGTCGCGGGTCGTCTTCCAGCTGCGGACGCGCCGCCTGGTGGTGGGCAGCGAGGCGGAGACCTGCCCCGGTGCCGATCAGACCGCGCCGGCCGGCGGGCCGCGCGTCCTGGTCCGCGACGTCGACCTCGTGATCGAACGGGGAGAACGCATCGCGCTCGTCGGCCCCAACGGCTCCGGCAAGACCACCCTCATGGAGACGATCGTGGGAACGCGGCCGCTGGCCGACGGCGCCGCCCACCTCGGCTACAACGCGCGGCCGGCCTACTTCTCGCAGCAGGGCAGGGAGCTCGACCCCGAGGCGACCGCGGTCGAGACCGTCCTGCCGCTCGTCGGCCACGACGAGCAGGCGGCCCGCTCGGTGCTCGGCCGCTTCCTCTTCCCGGGAGACGAGGCCGCCAAGCGGGTGGCCTCGCTCTCCGGCGGCGAGCGCAGCAGGCTCAGGCTGCTCACCCTGCTGGTCGGCGACGCCAACTTCCTCCTCCTCGACGAGCCCACCAACCACCTCGATGTCGACTCGGTCGACGCGCTCGGTGCCGCCCTCGCCGAGTACTCCGGGACCGTCCTCCTCGTCACGCACGACCGGCACCTGATCGACACCGTCGCCGGCCGGGTGATCGAGATCCACCGCGGCCGGCTGGTCGACCATCTCTCCGCCGACCGTTACTGGGAGGCGAGGGCGGCGCGGAGCGCCGGCGAGGCCGAGACGCGGGAGGGCGACCAGGGTGGCGCCCGCCGGTCCGGCCGGATCACCGCGCCGGACGGCGCCGCCGCGCAGCGCAAGGCGGACGCACGCCGCGGGCCGTCGAGCGCCGAGGAGGCGAGGCGGCGGCGAGCGCGGCGGCGCGGCCTCGAGAACGAGATCCTCAAGCTGGAGACACGGCTCGGCGAGATCGACGCGGAGCTCTCCGAGCCCGAGACGTACGACGACCGGCCGGCCGCGGCCGCGCTGGCCGCCGAGCGGGCCGAGACCGACGCCCGCCTGCAGGAGCTCTACCGGGAGTGGGAGACGGCCGTCGACGCGGACGCCTGACAGCCGGTCAGTCGTCCGGCTCGGCCTCCTCCAGACGGACAAGGTCCCCGTCGCCGACGGCGGTCAGCGCCCGCGCGTCGCCCTCGACGGAGCCGAGCGGGTTGACGGCGCTGTAGGGCTGCTGGCCGAAGAAGACGCAGAACGCGCTGCCCGGCGGCCAGTAGCCGAGGTCGCCGACCGCGACGGTCTCCACCGGCGACTCGGCCCCGAGCTCGAGCGGGATCGCGAAGTACACCTCGTCGCCCCAGCGCTGCGCCTCGCCTTCGACCGGCAGGATCCCCAGCAGCTCACGACTCGTCTGCGAGTCGTTGAGCGTCGCCGCGAGCTCCACACCGGCCGCCTCGCAGACGATCCTGATCCTCGCCATCCTCTCCCTCCCGGACATCGCTCACGCGGCCGTCGCCAGCGCGCTAGGCTATGGACGATGGAGGCCGCCCCTCACCCATCTTCCCACTCTCGGCCGGCGCCACGCCAGGTGCGTCGACTGCAGGCCCGGCTCCTCGGCTGGTACGCGGGCAACCGCCGCGATCTTCCCTGGCGGCGGACGACCGACCCCTACGCCATCCTCGTCTCGGAGGTCATGCTCCAGCAGACGCAGGTGCCCCGCGTCGTCCCGCGCTATGAGGAGTTCCTGTCCGCACTCCCGACCCTCGAGGCGCTCGCCGACGCAGAGCTCGGCGACGTGCTGAGCCTGTGGTCGGGCCTCGGGTACAACAACCGCGCCGAACGTCTGCACCGGTGCGCCACGACCGTCGTGGCGGGCCGCCACGACGGCCCGGCCCGGCTGCCCACCGACCTCGAAGCCCTGCTACGGCTTCCCGGACTCGGTCCGTACACCGCCCGGGCGCTGCTGGTCTTCGCCCACAACGCCGATCTGGCGGCCGTCGACGCCAACGTGCGCCGCGTCCTGACGCACGAGCTCGACCTGCCGCCCGATCTCCCGGACGCCGGCCTCATCCGTGTCGCGGAGGAGGTCCTGCCGTCCGGTCGCAGCCGCGACTGGCACAACGCCCTCATGGACTATGGCGCGCTCGTCCTCACCGGCCGGGTCACCGGCCTGTCGCCGAGACGCCGTCAGACACCGTTCGTCGGGAGCCGGCGCTGGCACCGGTCGCGCCTGCTGCGCCGCCTCCTCGAGGGCGGGCCGCAGCCCGTCGCGAGGCTGGCCGCCTCGCTCGACATGAGCCGCGGCGACGCCGCCGGGATCCTCGCCGAGCTCCAGCGGGACGGCCTGGTCGTCACGACGGACGGTGTCGCGCGCGTCCGGCGCAACCTCGACGGCGACGGCGAGTAGCGCCCCACGCGCGACCCCCGCGCATTCAGCTCTCCCGGTCCTGCTCCCGGAGGTCGCCCACGCATGAGCGCAGCTGGGCCTCATCCCCGACGAGCGCGACGCGCGGGGCGGAGAGCAGCCGGGTGATACCCGGATCGCGCTGCGCTGCCAGCCGGCGAGCGTCCGGGGCGGTGAGCACGGTGGGCCGCACCTCACGCTGCAACCACTGGGCCGCCGGCCGCAGCGCCGCCGCCACCGTCTCCGGCCGCACCGCCGGGCTGGTCACGACGAGCAGCATCAGTTCGTCGGCCGTCGAGAGCGGGCCGCCGCCGCCCCCTCCGAGCAGGGCCGCCGCCTCGATGCCCGGCACCTCCGCCAGCGCGGCAGCCAGTACCCGGGGTACGCCCACCGTCTTCGCCACCAGGGCCTCCATCTCGGCGAACAGCGGGTGGGCGGTGTTGACGCTTACGTAGACCCTGTTGCCGCTCCGCCGGCGGACGATCCAGTCGCCGCGCGCCAGCCGCTCCAGCTCGCGATGCACGTTCGCCGGCGCCTCCCCGGTCTGTCGCGCCAGCCCGCGCACGTGCCATTCGCCCTGCGGATCGGAGAACAGCTCCCGCACGACGGCATCTCGCGTGCGCGAATGGCCGAGGTCGATCATGACTACCCCCACATCCCAGCGGATTCCGGGCAGCGATCCCGAGAGGCCACCAGGGAAGCAGATCAGGTCGCGGTCACGGAAGGGATATTTTTCGCATATCGTTATCAGCTATGATAACGTACGCGTCCCCACAGCAAGCGAGCCCCGAGGCGACGGTCGGCGTCCGCTGAGGCCGGACGGCTGGCGTCGCACGAGCGCCCTGGTCATTGACCTCCGTCTGCCGTCCCGGACATCGTGTCCTCCGCGAGAGCCGATCTTCTTCCACCGTGGACGGTCAGCTCAACGGCGACTTGCTGAGCTTGTGATACACTGCGCATAGTCGCAGTAATTGTGCGCTCATGCGCTGAGGCACATGCGATCCGGCCACTGAGAAGAGAAGAGGTGAGTGCGATGACCGACCGAGTGTTCTCCCCGATCGCCCGGATGCTGTACGGAGCCGGACAGGCCGTCCGCACTCCCTCGGGCGTGCACGTCGACCTGCTGCGGGCCTACGGGCCGCTCGACGAGAACGGACTCGCCCACCTGTACGGCGGCGAGATCCCCATCCCCGAGGACCGGGACTAGCCCCGCCCCCTCCATCAGCCCCCCACCCGGCCCCTGCCGCCACTCCCCCGGCGCAGGGGCCGTCCCTTTCTCTGGAGGCGGTCGGCACGCGCTGCACACGGCCGAGGGCGGTCCCCGGCCGCGTGCGGGGCGACCGATGGCGGCCGCGGCGCGCGCAAGGAAGCCGGTGACGGCCGCGCGGCGCGGCGAGCTCAGGCGGGGAAGTACGCGGGGAAGCGGCGCGGGTGCTTCTTGCGCCGCTGGTAGGTGCGCGCCAGCTCGAGGAAGATGCCGACGTCGCGCTCGAGGTCGGCCTGGGTGCCGTCGAAGTAGAACGTGCGCACCGGGATATCGTCGTGGTCGCGCTGGACGACCGGATAGACGGCCTCGGTGACGATGCCGTTCATGCAGCTGAAGGGGCTGATGTCGATGATGCCGTCGGCACCCTTGCGGTAGAGGTAGATGGCCTTGCCGGTGCTGAGGACCATCTCGCCGAGGGCGCCCGTGTAGGGCAGGTACGGCCAGGCGTACTCCAGCACCTCGCCGATGTCGTGCGGCTCCTCGTAGCCGACGAACTCCTTCTCGAAGGGCGCGTACAGCGCCTTCTCGTCGCGGTGCTGGATGCCGGCCTTGATCCGCCGCACCAGGCTCGCCTTCGAGAACCGCTTGCCCTCCTCGATGAGACGCCGGCGGTGCTCGTCGTCGGTGTACCAGATCCACTCGCCGACGTCGCTCAGCCAGCACTCCCCGCCGTGCTCCTCGACGACCCGCACCAGGTCCATGTTGGAGAAGGTGTTGTTACGGCAGAAGATCTCGCCGACCACGCCGATCAGCGGCCGCGAGCGATCGTAGGCGGCCGGGACGCCGCGGAAGCGGTCGCGAGAGCGGGTGAGGGCGGCCACCATGTTCGCGAGCCGCTCGTCGTGGGTGACGTCGCGGGCCTCGAGCGCCGCGGCCACGTCCTCGAGGCTCTCCTGGTAGACCTCGTCGGTGCGGCCCCGGGCGGTCTCGTAGGGCCGCGTCTTGAGCAGCAGCTTCATGAGGATGTCCTGGGCCACGACCGCCCGCCAGCCGGTGCGCACGAGGTCGTTCCCGTACTCGCCGATGGAGCGGTAGCCGTCGCTGGAGGTGATGGTCATGAGCGGCACGTCGTTGTAGCCGTGCTCGTCAAGGGTGCGCCGCACGAGATGGTTGTACTGCCCGAAGCGGCACGGCCCGTTGGCCGTGGGCAGCAGGAACGCCAGCTCCGACTGGTCCCGCTCCTGCAGCATCTTCATGAAGTCGCCGACGACGATCTTCTGCGGGTAGCACTCGTCGCCGGAGGTGACCTTACCGCCCAGCTCGAGCGTCTCCTCGTCGCTGTGGGGCACCGGCCACGCGTCGAGGCCGAGTGACCGCAGGGCGGCGGCGAGCAGGTAGCTGCCGCCGTACGGCATGTGCGGCATGTAGAGGGTGCGGCCCTCCAGGCCGAACTCGCGCGTGGCGGCGGCGACCCTGGCGGCCCGCTGGGCCTGCTTCGTCGCAGAGCTCACGCCGGCGCCTCGACGCAGCAGCGGTCGTCCTCGCCGTCGCCGGCCCCGGACGGCTCGCCGGCACCCTCGCCGGCGACGCCGTCGACCTCGGCCTCGAGGGCCGCGTCTGACCACCAGCGCAGGAAGCCCTTGCTGTCGAGATAGGCCTCGCAGCGGGTCATGGCGCCGGCGTCGTTCTGGTGCTCGTCGAACTGCAGGGTGAGGAACGGCTTGCCGGACGCCTCGCGCACGTAGTGCTTGATGTACGAGTCCGGCCCGCACTTGAAGTTGGTCATGTAGATGATGTGCAGCCGCGGATGCTCGCCGGCGAACTTCGCCGCCTGGAGGATCTTGCGGCCGTAGTTCCAGTACATGTTGGGCACGATGCCGCGGACGTCGATATCCTGGAGCGGCAGGAAGTCGATGGGCACGACGTTGACGCCGTAGTACTTGCGCAGCTTGCGCGGCACGTCCATGTTGATGCCCTTGTCGTAGAGGTTGTACGGGCGGCCGACGAGGATGATGCCGAGCTCGCCGCTCTCCTCAAGAGTGGCGAGGGCGCGGGCGCCCGCCTCCCTCAGCGCCTTGCGGAAGTCCTCCTGGGCGATCGCGGCGGCGTCGATGGCCCGCTTGAGCCGGTCGCGGCTGACGCTCAACTGCTTCGCCATCGGCATCAGGTCCTTGACGAGGTACTCGCGACCCATCCGGAACCGCACGAGTGGGGCCAGGATCCTGTCGGCATACTGCTCGAGGCGCGGCGCGGTACGGACGACGAACGGCAGCGTCTGCCCCCACGGACAGGCGTGGGAGTTGGTGCCCATGTACTCCGTCTCTTCGTTGATCTGGTTGGGCACGAAGATGTAGTCGACGCCCTGCGCGCCGAGCCACTCCACGTGGCCGTGCGCGACCCTGATCGGGAAGCACGGCTCCGCGACCGTGCTGTCGACGCCCGCCTCCCGGATGGTGCGGTCGCTCTCCGGCGAGAGCAACGGCCGGTAGCCGATCTCGGAGAACAGCGTCGACCAGAAGGGCAGCCTGTCGAAGGTGTACATGGCGCGCGGCAGGCCGACCGTCCTCGCGTCGTCCGGAAGACGTTCCACGGCGCGCTCGTAGTAGGCGTGCAGCTCCTCCTCGCGGAAGGCGATGAGGTCGTCGATGACCGGCTGTTTCTCGACCTTGGCCCGCTTGCGGTACCGGTCCGAGCACTTGTCGCCCCAGTAGGTCTTCTCACCCTCGATCGTGAACTGGCGCACGTCGCACTCATTGCTGCAGCCCTTGCAGACGAAGTCGACGACCGTGTAGTCGACCGCCTCGAGGTCCCAGCCGCGGAAGGTCGTCTCGCGGCCGGTGCGCTGCATGCGCTCGCGGGCCAGCAATGCCATGCCGAGGGCGCCCATGACGCCGTTGTGCGGCGGCACGATGATCTCCTTGCCCAGGATGCCGCTGAACGCGGCGGCGACGGCGTCGTTGTAGGCGGTGCCGCCCTGGAAGTAGATGCAGTCGCCGACCTTGCGGTCGCGGACGAGCCGGTTGAGGTAGTTGTGGGCGATCGAGTAGGCGAGCCCGGCGACCAGGTCCTCCTTGTGGGCGCCACGCTGCTGATAGCTCATCACGTCGCGCTCCATGAAGACGGTGCAGCGCTCGCCGAGACGGATGGGGGCCTCCGAGGAGAGGGCCAGCTCGGCGAACTCGCCGATGATGCTGATCCCCAGCTTCTCCGCCTGCTCCTCCAGGAACGAGCCGGTGCCGGCGGCGCAGGCCTCGTTCATGGCGAAGTCGACGACGACGCCGTCCTGGAGGCTGATGAACTTGCTGTCCTGCCCGCCGATCTCGAAGATCGTGTCGACGTGCCGGTCGATCTTGTGGCCGACGAAGTCGGCGCCGGTCTTGTGGGCGGTGATCTCGTCGGTGACGATGTCTGCCCCGGTCAGCTCGCCGATGAGCTCGCGGCCGGAGCCGGTGGTGCCCACGCCGCGCACCCTGACGCGGTCGCCGTACTTGCCGCGGATGTCGTGCAGCGCCTTGTCGACGACCTCGACGGGACGCGCGTCGGTCTTCACGTAGATCTCTTCGACCACCCGCGTCTCGGCGTCGATGAGCACCAGGTTGGTCGAGACCGAGCCGACGTCGATGCCGAGGTAGCAGTCGGTCGCGCCGTCGGCCGGCACCTCGGCCCGCTCGTCGCGGTCCCTGAGCAGGAGGACGTCGTCCATCGACAGCCTGTCGGTGACGGGGAAGCCGCCCTGCGGGAGGCCCGCCACGTCGAGGCTGGCGGCCTCGGCCTGCGACCGCTCGGCGACCTCGGCCTCGATGAGGGCGGCGCCGACGGCTCCCATCCAGGCGTAGAGCGCCGGCACGAACAGTTGACCGTCCGAGAGGTCGAAGGCCTCGCGCATCGCCTGGACGGCGCCCTTGTTCGCGGCCACGCCCCCGATGAAGGCGACCGGCGGCTCGATGAGCTTGCCCTTGGTGATGCTGCCGCGGAAGTTGCGGATGACGGCGTCGCACAGCCCGCGCAGCACCTCGGGTGGCTGGTAGCCCTTCTGCTGGGCGTGGATCATGTCGCTCTTGGCGAAGACGCTGCAGCGGCCGGCGATGCCGGCCGCCTTGCCGGCGTCGAGCACCACGTCGCCGACGTCCTCGATGTCGTACAACAGACGGCTCGCCTGCTGGTCCATGAACGAACCGGTGCCGGCCGCGCAGTCGCCGTTGGTCTGGTAGTCGGCGATGCCGACCCGCCCCAGGTCGCAGTCGCTCTCCAGGCGGATGAACTTGCTGGTCTCGCCGCCCATCTCGAAGATGGTGACGACCTCCGGATGGAGCGCGCTGAGACCGCGGGAGATGGCCTTGAACTCGTTCTCGTAGGGCGCCTCGAGCGCCTGCCCGATCAGGCGGCCGGCCGAACCGGTGACCCGCACGCCGGCGACGTCGCCGGCGGGGACGACCGCCAGCACCTCGTCGAGCAGGGCCCGGGTCGCCTCGGTGGGGCTACCCTTGATCCGCCGGTATTGCGACACGAGGACCGGCCGGCCCTCGGCCGTCGGCGGCTCACCATGCGGCGTCAGGAAGAGCCCCGGATGCGCCGCCGCCAGCTCGGCGTAGCGCCGGGCGTCGCCGGGGTCTCCGACGAGCGCCACCTTGAGGCTGATGCAGCCGATATCGATGCCGAGCACAGACATGGTGAAGCGGCCTGCCTCCCAGACGAAAGACTCGCGACGAGCGCCGCTGACCCGCCGGCCGGGATACGGATGCCCGGCGCCCGACCGAACCGCACACATGCTAGCGTGCACCGTCCCGGCGAGCAAGAAGCGACCGCTGTCACGAGACACGCGCGCACGGCAGTCCCGCGCGATCGCGGCGTGAGCGCACAGCCCGGCCGCGGCGGGCAGAGACCTGAGCGGAGCCTGCGGTCGTGGCACCGACTTCACGCACCACCCGCACGGACCGCCGGGCCGCGGCCGTCCACCGGCATGTGGAGCGAGCGTCACCGCGGAGCGGCGCTCAACGTCCACCGTCCGGCCCTATCGTCCTCCTCCCCACCCGGCCCTCGCCGCTCTAGCCTCATCGACCGTGGCGCCACGATGGAAGGGCGCCCGGACGGAGGGAGTCGAGATGGACGAGATCGCACCGCTCACGAACAAGGAACGCAAGGAGAACGTCGCATACCTGCTGGAGAGCTACAGTACCGAGGGTCGCACCCCCGTGCCCGCCCTCGACGAGGAGGAGATCGAGGCCTTCCGAAAGGACCCCGACGAGCAACGGCGGCTCTTCTACCGGCTGCTCTGCTTCGCCGTGCTGACGGCCCAGCCGGCGCCGGAGTCCGTGGTGCGCGCCGACTGGGAGCGGCTCGACGCGGCGGGGGTCGTCGACGCGCTGTTCGCCCGCACCTTCGACCTGGCCACCTTCTCGGTCGACCCGCCGGTCACCCGCGGCGACAGCAAGGGGAAGCTGGTCGACTTCTCCTGCCTCGCGGAGTTGCGGGAGGCGTGGGCACAGCTGTTGCCGCAACCCTCCGACCCGGATGCCGCCGTGGACGTGCTCAGGGCGGCCTCCAACGGGGCGCTCAAGTCGCGGGCCTTCTGGGTCGTGCGCGAGATGCGTCGCGCCGGCCTCTGGACCGATCCCCAGCTCGACCGCTTCGGCTACGTGCCCGACGGCCGGGTGCGGAAGCGGGCCGCCCGCATGGGCCTGGTCGATCTGCCCGCCAGGGCCGACTCGTTCACCGACATGAAGAGCATGTCGCGGGCGCTGCACGCCGTGATGCGGCTCGGAGAGACGAAGAACGGCGTCTACGACCTCCCGATCAGCCTGGCGGCCGAGCGCTGCGAGCTCTGCGACGCCGTGCGCATGGCGGCGTGTCCGCTGCCGCACTGCCGCTACCGTCGTCAGGCGGCTGCCGCCGCCTGACCGGAACGGGCACCGGCGGCCGGGTGGCCCGCCGGCCGCCGGTGCCCTTCAGAGCAGCCGCCGTCGGCCGCGGTGGCGCCGCCGGCGGGGCAGAGCGTACCACCGGAACGGAGCCTCTCCGCGAGGCTCCGCCGTAGCCGGACTGGCGACGCTTTGCGCTTCAGACACGTGTCATATCCGTCTAGAATGCCGATACCTAGTCCTGACGAAAGGGCAAACCTGCCGCGAGGCAGGGGCGCAAAGCCAGAGGTCTTGTGGAGCGCAAGATGGCTCAGCTGCCGAACCAGGGATCACGCGACATCAGACTCGTCGCACACTCTCCCTTGCATCGGTCCATCGGCCTTCGCCGGTGTCGCGCCGCCCTCTCGTTCTTGGCCTGAGCCGGGTGACCGCGTGAGCGCGGTCGCCGAGAGGAGCATTGGCGGGAGGCGGCGACGATGATGAGAGCAAGGACCCTGGCCCTTTACGTGGCGGTACTGGTGGTGGTCGTGCTCGCCGCCTTCCCCGCCTTCGCAGGGGCCAAAGACCGCTCCGGCGGACCGGTGGGATCGAGTCTGTATGAGGTGCTCGCCGCCGAAGAGGCCGACGCGGAGATCCCGGTCATCATCTTCGGAGAGGACGGCACGGAGGCCATCGAGGCGGCCCTTCCCGCCGGCGCGGGCGCCGTGCGGCTGCCGCTCATCGACGCCGTGGCCGCGGAGCTCACGCAGGAGCAGATCGAGGCGCTCGCCGACTCGGCGGTCGCGGCGCAGATCGAGGAGATCCAGCTCGACGACGACGTCGTCGGCGTCGGCTGGACCGACTACCTGAGTTTCACCAACTCCGCCATCGGGCTCGGCGGCGTGCTGCCGCCGTGGGACGGCGGCCCGACCGGTGAGGGCATCAACGTCGCCGTCCTCGACACCGGTGTGAGCCCGCATCAGGACCTCACCGGCGACGACGGCATCCGGGTCGTCAAGTACAGGGACTTCACCCGTGGCGGCAACGGCAAGAAGCGGGCAGTCGACGACGCCGGTCACGGCACGTTCGTCGCCGGGCTCATCGCCGGGAACGGCTCGGCCTCAGTGCCGGTCAATCAGGGCGGCGACTCCACCCGCCACTACCGCGGCGTGGCGCCCGAGGCGGGCATCGTGTCGCTGAAGGTCCTCGACGGCGAGGGACGGGGACGGGAGTCCGACGTGATCCGGGCGATCGCCTGGACCGTCAGGAACAGCGACCGCTACGACATCCGCGTCATGAACCTCTCGCTCGGCGCCAACGTCACGGCACCGGCCGAGTACGACCCGATGGCGATGGCGGTCGCCGCCGCCTGGAAGAGCGGCATCGTCGTCGTCACGGCGGCCGGCAACGAGGGCGAGTTCGGCCCCGGCGGCATCCTCTCCCCCGGGAACGAGCCCCACGTGATCACCGTCGGCGCCAGCGACACGAAGCAGACGGCCGTCACCGACGACGACGAGATCTGCTACTACAGCTCCGTCGGACCCACGCTGTTCGACGAGTTCGCCAAGCCCGACGTGGTCGCCCCCGGCAATCGCAACATCTCGCTGCGGGTCCCCGGGAGTTTCGTCGACACCAACTGGCCGGAGAACCAGATCGCGGTCTCCGAGTACATCCCCGGCGCTCCGGCCGACGCGGAACCCCAGTACTTCAAGCTCTCCGGTACCAGCACCGCGGCGCCGGTGGTCAGCGGCATCGTCGCACTCATGCTCGACGCCGACCCCGGCCTCACGCCGGACGACGTCAAGCTGAGGCTGATGCAGACTGCCACCCCGCTGCCGGAGACCGACGTCCACCAGCAGGGCGCCGGCGTGGTCGACGTCCCGGCCGCACTCGCCTCAAGCCTGGTGGCCACGGCGCCGACACTCTCTGCAGACCTCGGCGACGGCACGACCATCCTGCCGGCCTCGGTGTACGACGAGTGGCAGGACTACGCGTGGCTCAAGTTCAAGTGGACGAAGTTCAAGTGGACCAAGTTCAAGTGGACGAAGTTCAAGTGGACCGGGGTCGACTGGGAGAAGTTCAAGTGGACCAAGTTCAAGTGGACCGGGGTCGACTGGGAGAAGTTCAAGTGGACCAAGTTCAAGTGGACGGGCACCGACTGGGCCAAGTTCAAGTGGACCGGTGTCGACTGGCTCAAGTTCAAGTGGACGAAGTTCAAGTGGACGGGCACCGACTGGCAGAAGTTCAAGTGGACCGGGACCGACTGGACGAAGTTCAAGTGGACCGAGTATGACTGGCTGAAGTTCAAGTGGACGATACTCATCGAGGGACAGTAACGAGTAGCGCTCCAGGCGACCGGCACGAGACAGACACGAGGACGGCCGCGCGGCATCGCGCGGCCGTCCTCGTGTTCGTCGTCGTCCTCGCGGCCGTCGCCGCCGCCTGCGTCGTCCTCGCGGCGCGTGGCGGCTCCACCTCGTTCCCGCCGGCGCTGCTGGCCTTCATCGCCCTCGCCGCGGTCGCCGACCTGAGGGAGATCAAGCTCCCGCTCGTGGGCGTCGTGACCCTCTCCTTCGTGCCGGTGCTCGCCGCGCTCATGATCTTCGGCCTCTGGCAGGCGATCATCGTGGCCACCATCTCCGGCGCCTCGGCGGTCTGGTTCACCCGCGACCCCCGCAAGGTCCTCTTCAACGTCGCCAACTACATCGTGTCGACGTTCGCCGCCGGCAGCCTGTACCTCGCGCTCCTGCCGACGGAGGGTGGCTTCGCCGAGAAGATCGCGCCCGCCTTCGCCTATGCGGCGGTCGATTTCCTCGTCAACACGAGCCTGCTGGCCGCCGTGATCGGCCTCGAGAACGGTCAGAACGTGGTCCGGATCTGGACCGAGAACTACCGCTGGGCGTGGGCCGGCTACATCACCGGCGCCTCACTCGGGGTCTTCTTCGCCTGGCTCTACTCGGTGCTCGGCCTGCCGGGCATCCTGCTGGGCCTGCCGCCGCTCTACCTCATCTACTACTCCTACGAGGTCTACGTCGTCCGCGCCCGCGAGCGCGTGTCGCACAGCGCCGAGGTCGCCGGCTTCCGCGAGGAGCTGCTCGAGTCGGCTCGCCTGCACGACGAGCTGCGGACGGCGCAGCTGAAGGTCGCGGCGGAGATCGAACGGGCACAGCGGATCCAGACCGGCCTGCTGCCCGCCGCGGCGCCGGCGGTCGAGGGTCTCGACGTCGCCCAGCGCATCAGCTTCCTCGGCGAGATGGGCGGCGACTACTACGACTTCGTGGAGTTCGCCGACGGCCGCCTGGCGATCGTGTGCGGCGACGTCATGGGCAAGGGACTCGGCGCCGCCCTGCTCATGGCGATGGGACGATCGGTGCTCCACGATGCCGCCGAGACGGCCGGCGACCCGGCGGACGTCCTCGCCCAGGTCAACGACGCCCTCGCCCGCGACCTCGAGGGCCAGCACCTGACCTACTTCCTGACCCTGGTCTACGCCCTGTGGGATCCCGGCCGCCGGTCGTTCACGTTCGCCGGCGGCGGCCATACACCGGTGCTCCACGTGACGGACGGCGAGGTGCGCCGCCTCGCCTCCCAGGGGCCGATGCTCGGCATCCGTCAGGGCGTCGAGTACGTCGGCGAGCCGGTCGACGCGCGGCCCGGCGAACTGCTGGCCTTCTACACGGACGGCATCACCGAGGCGCGCCGCGCCGACGGCGCGCAGTTCGGTCTCGAGCGGCTCGCCGATACGCTCCGGCAGTGTCGCGACGAACCCCTGCCTGCTATTCTGGACGCGGTCTGGGAGGCCGTCGAGAGCTTCCGCGGAGAGACACCGCCGAGCGACGACGCCACGCTACTGCTGGCTCGCCTCTCGTGACCGGACGGCCCACCCCACGGCTCGCGGAGGTCATCCCGCTGGACACCGAGGGCAGCAGACGGCCACCGACGTTCAAGGTCCTCCGCTACCATGAGGAATCCGGCGAGCTGGAGGTCGTGGTCGGCGGTGGCGACCGGTTCGCCCTCACGCCCGCGGAGCTCGTCAAGCTGGCACGCGACGCCCTCGCCGAGCGGACCTTCGTCGCCCACGCGGTCCCGGACGACGGCGTCGAGCTGTGCTTCGTCCCCCACGACGACCACTGCGACATCCTCTGCATCCACGCCGACATGCGCCGTCGTCACCACGGCGACCATCGACGCAGCCTCATGGAGATCCTCAACGACCTCGCCGCCGCCGTCGCCTGCGGCCGTCTCCGCTTCCTGACCCCGGCCCAGCTGAAGACGGAGCTCGAGCGCGGCAGCGTCGTGCTCTCACGGCCGGTCACCGACTCCGCCACGCTCGCCGTGGCTCGCGCCGACGTGGCCGACGCCCTCGCCGAGCTCGGCTTCTCGCCGGAGCGCCGCGAAGAGACCATCCTTTGCCTCTCCGAGGCGGCAACCAACGCCCTCATCCACGGAGGCGGGCACGGTACGCTCACGCTCGTCGATCTGGAGGGCAGGGCCCGCCTGCTCGTCGCCGACTCGGGACCGGGCCTCGATTTCATCAACTGGAGGGAATCCGGTGGATCGGCACAGGCCTCGATGGGGTATGGCTACCACATCATCCTCGACCACATCGACGACGTCTGCCTGAGTACCAGCCCGACGGGGACGACCCTGATCCTCGACCAGCACCCACGTCGCCCGGAGGTGATGTCCGCATGCTGACCGCTCGCCTGGAGCAAGAAGCGGTTCCCACCATCTACCTTGCCGGTGAGATGGACCTCGATTGCGCCGACCTGCTGCGCGAGACCGTCGAAGGCGCCGCCGACGGCGCCGAGCAGGTGGTACTCGACTTCGCAGACGTCACCTTCATCGACTCGTCGGGGACCGGCATCTTCGTCCGCCTCTGTCTCGACCTGCAGGTGAGCGGCACCGGTCTACGGGCGCGCCACATCCCCCCCGTCGTCGCCGACGTCTTCGAGATGCTCAAGGTGCAGGCGCTCGTCGGCGAGGAGACCTTCCTGGACTGAAGGCCGGGCGCGCGATGCCGGCCTACCTCCAGACGGCGCGCGACGGCCTGCTGACCGGACGCGTGTCGACGGCCACCGCCGCCCTCCGGGACTGCGACCTCTGCCCGCGCCGCTGTCACGTCGACCGCGAGGCGGGAGAGCTGGGGCGCTGCGGCATCGGCCGCCGCGCGATGGTCGCCGACGCCGGCCCCCACCACGGCGAGGAGCCGGTCCTGACCGGCGCGACGGGCGCGTCGCTCGCGGACCTCGCGCGCGGGGGCGGCTCCGGGACGGTCTTCTTCTCCGGCTGCAGCCTGGGCTGTACGTTCTGCCAGAACTGGGAGATCTCGCACGAGCGGCGCGGCCTGCCGGCCGACGCAGGCCGTCTGGCCGCCGTGTTGCTCGACCTCCAGGAGCGCGGCTGCCACAACATCAACCTCGTCACGCCGAGCCACGTCGTGGCGCAGCTCCTCGAGGCGCTCCCGGCGGCGATCGACGGCGGCCTGCGGCTGCCGATCGTCTACAACACGAGCGCCTACGACGCGGTCGAGACGCTCCGCCTCCTCGACGGCGTCGTGGACATCTACATGCCGGACTTCAAGTACTGGTCGGAGGAGCGCGGCGCGACGTACCTGCGCGCCGCCGACTACCCCGCGGTCGCGCGAGCGTCGATCGCCGAGATGCACCGCCAGGTCGGCGACCTCGAGGTCGACGACGACGGCATCGCTCGTCGCGGTCTCCTGGTGCGGCACCTCGTCATGCCGGAGGCGCTCGAGGAGAGCGAGGCGATCTTCGCGTGGCTCGCCGGGCTGAGCCGCGAGACCTTCGTGAACGTGATGCCGCAGTACCGGCCGGCCGGAGCGGCGGCCCGGGACCCCGCTGTGGCCCCGGCGAGCGGGCGCCGACTGGGTCGGGACGAGTACGCGGCAACCCTCGCCGCCGCGGAGCGGGCCGGCCTGCGGCGCGCCGGGCGCGCCTAGCGCAGGCTCAGCGCTTCTGGTTCTCGTGCGGGGGCCTGCGGTTGCCGTCCATGCACGACCAGACCGGCGTGTAGACGCGCTCCGCCTCCTCCGCGTACTCGTCGAGGTCCTCGGCGAGCTCGGTGAAGTAAGCGTCGGCGCCGGGGTGCGTCGGCTTGGCGCCGGTGGACGAGACGATCTCCCGCGAGTGGTGCGGATTGTCGATCAGCATGCACGGCAGCAGCAGGTTCTCGTTGAACGGCTGCCGGCGGCGGATCTCCTTGAAGAACGGCGACCCGAAGGCGTCGTAGAGGCTCGTGTCGTTGATGTTGTGCGTGGCGAAGTGAGCGAAGATGCAGGGCTCGACCCAGCCGTCGCTGGTGATGTGCATGTAGTACTTGCCGGCGATGCAGCCCTCGACGTACGGCGCGTCGCCCCAGAAGTCGACGGTGAAGAGCGGTTTCGTGTTGCGGATCCGCTCGATGCCGACGCGCAGCTCGTTGCGCTCCTCCGGCGTGAGCATGGGGCTCGTGTCGGGGCAGCGACCGATCGGCATGTAAAGGAAGTGCCAGCCGATCACGGCGCCCTTGTCGACCATCCGGTCGACGAACTCGTCGCCGATCAGGGTCCGCCAGTTCTCGCGGGTGACGGTGACGGAGTAGCCGAACGGCAGCCCGGCGGCCTTGAGGTTCTCCATGGCCTCCATCTGCTGGTCGTAGATGCCCGGGCCACGGCGGGCGTCGGTGGTCTCGCGGTCGCCCTCGATGCTCAGCATGGGGGCCAGATTGCCGATCTCCTTCATCCGGGCGACGACGTCCTCGTCGATCAGGGTGCCGTTGGTGAACACCTGGAAGTAGCACTCGGGATTCTCGGCGCAGAAGTCGAGCAGGTCCTCGCGGATAAAGGGCTCGCCGCCAAGGAAGGTGTAGAGGTACGTGCCCATCTCCATGCCCTGATCGACGATGCTCTGCATCGTCTCGTGGGTCATGTCACGGTCGATGGGGTACTCGGCCGCGTAGCAGCCGGAGCAGGAGAGGTTGCAGCGCATGGTGGGGCTGATGAGGACGACGAACGGCGGCTCGTACCCGTCGCGCTCCTTGTACTCGCACCTGACCCTGGAGCCCAGGAGCATGCCGTTGAAGATGAACGACTCGATGAAACGGTCGCGGGCGGCGGGGCTGAAATCGCGGATGACCCGGCAGGCGAGCTCGTAGGCGGGATGGTCTTCCTCCACCTTGTCCCGCACGATCTTGACCTTCGGTTTGTGGATCTCCGGTGTGACCTTGGTGGCCAGGTCGAACGCCCGCAGCACGTTCTTCTTCTTCTCGGACGTCGCCACCGACATGATCTGCTTGATGACGGCCTTCTGCGCCGCGTTCCGCAGCTTGGTCGTCGCCTTCATCGCCTTCACCTCCGCCGGGCCCGCCCTTCGCTCCTGCCAAGACTATCGGCAGGCACTCGCCAGAACAACACGCCGAGTCGTTCGCGGCGCGTGACGCCCGCACGCCTCGCGCGCCGCGCCGCCGCCTCACCTTCGCGGCCGGCCGGGTGTCCCCTGCGCCGACGGCGAGCACGCACCTCGCGGTCGGGCCACCTGATGCGCTATCGTCCCGGAGGGGCGGCCCTTGCGGGGCCACCTGCCCGACGCGGCCGTCCGCCGTCGCCCCGCGCGAAGACCGAGAGAGGAGCGCCATGCCGAGCCCCTGCCTGCTCGACCGGGAGTCGGCGCTGCTGTGCATCATCGACATCCAGGAGCGCCTCGCGGCCGCCATGGCCGAGCGCGAGGCGGTGATCGAGGCCGCCCGTCGGCTGGTCGTCGCCGCCCGGCGGCTCGAGGTCCCGGTCGTGATGACGGAGCAGTACCCGAAAGGTATCGGCCCCACGGAGCCCGTCCTCGTCGAGGCGCTGGGGCCCGAGTACCGACCGGTCGAGAAGCTGCACTTCTCGTGCTGCCGTGAGACGCCGTTCGAGGCCGCCGTCGCCGACACCGGCCGCCGCCAGATCGTCCTCTGCGGCATGGAGACACACGTCTGCGTGCTGGCGACCTGCCTCGACCTGCTGGACGCCGGGCACCAGGTCCACGTGATCGCCGACGCGGTCTGCTCGCGCGATGCCGTGCACAAGGATCTCGCGCTCGCCCAGATGGCGCAGATGGGAGCTGTGGTGACGTGCGTGGAGGCGGCCGTCTACCAGCTGCTGGGCCGGGCCGGCACCCCCGAGTTCAAGGAGCTGCTGCCGCTCTTCAAGTAGCGGTCGCGCAGTTTCGCTCACCGGCGCGAGCGGTAATCATCGGAGAGATGCCGCGACGCGGCGCGAAGTCATCGTCACGCGTCGCGGAGCTGCTGCGACTCGATGCCGCGCCGGCGCGCGGGAGGAGGCACCGATGACAAGGGAGCACCTGCCCAACGTGTACCTGAGGTTCCGCGACGGATTCCCGGACGTCGCCTCCGCCCTCGACGGACTGGGCGAGGCGGCCGACGCGGCCGGACCGCTCGACGAGCGCACCGTCCGGCTCGTCAAGCTGGGTCTTGCCATCGGCGGCGAGTCTGAGGGCTCCGTGCGCTCGAACGCCAGGAAGGCCCTGGCGGCCGGCGCGTCGCCCGAGGAGCTGCGCCACGTCGCGATGCTGGCGATCACCACCTGCGGTTTCCCCACCGGCATCGCCGGACTCGGCTGGATCGACGAGGTGCTCGACGGCGCCTGAAACGTCGACCGGTCGTCAGAACGTGAAGCGTTCGCCGTGCGTCCTGAGCCAGGCCTTGCGTTCCCGGTAGTCCGGCAGCAGGCGCTCGACCCCGTCCCAGAAGGCGCTGCTGTGATTCGGCTCGACCAGGTGGACCAGCTCGTGGACGAGCACGTACTCGGCGACGGGAGCCGGCATCTGGATGACGGCCCAGTGCAGCCTGACCCGGCCCGACGCGCTTGTACACGAGCCCCAGCGACGGCCGAGGTCGCGGACGATCAGCGCCGAGGGTGCGGCACCCACCTCCGGCGCCCAGTCGACAGTTCGTTGCCGGAACCAGGGGTCGGCGTGCTCGGTATACCAACGTACGAAGTGGTCGCGGCCGGCGACCCGCTCCGTCCTGCGCAGCGAGAAGCGGCCGGCGTCCAGCCGAAGGGCCGCCTCCTGTTCGTCCACGAGCACCAGCGGGTGGGTGCGGCCCAGATACCAGTAGACCTCTCCCTCCTCGAAGCGCCGTGCCGGACGCGACGCCGCGACGGCCCGCCGTTCCGCCAGCTTCCCATCCAGCCAGCCTCGCCGCTCGCGGACGAACCGCGCCAGGGTCGTCCGGCGCGCGCCCCGTGGCGCCCGCACCACCAGAGAGCCGTCACGCTCGACCACCAGCTCGACGGTCCGCCGCCGGTCGCTCCAGCGGACCTCCAGCTCGAGGTCGTCGACCGCCAGCGACTCGGTCCGCCGGGCCGGCACGCAACGCCGTCGGCCGTGAGGCCACGCGCCCATCGCGGTCAGCCACGCTCCCCGTCGGTCTCGGGAAGACGCTCGTCGAGCCAGCGGCTCAGGTCCCCGAAGACCCGCCCCCGATCGAGCTCGTTGAACAGCTCGTGGTAGAAGCCGTCGTAAAGGAGCATCGTCTTGTCCTCACTCCCGGCCCCGGCGAAGAAGGCCTCGCTGCGGGCGGGATCGGCGATGCGGTCGCCGCCGGCCACCAGCAGCAGAAGAGGTACGCGCAGGCTGCCGGAGGCCTCCACCGTCCGCGTCATCGCGACCATGGCCTCGGCCCCCCAGCGGACGGTGGTCTTGCGGTGGTTGAGCGGATCGGCGGTAGCAGCAGCGACCACCTCCGGGTCGCGGCTGAGATCCTCGTTGCGGAGGGGGTTGTCGAGAGGCACCGTCGGCGCGACCGCGGAGAGCAGGCGGGCGGCGCGTCGCTGCAGCGCCGAGACCTCGAGGCGGAGCCCGAACAGCGGCGAAGAGAGGACGAGCGCGCTGAGCCCGGCGTCGTCATCCTCGGCGAGAGCGGCCGCCACCAGGCCACCCATGCTGTGGCCGACGAGGATCACGGGGAGGTCCGCATGCCGCTCCCGGAGCTCTTCAAGGAACGCGCGTGTGTCGGCCACGTAACTGGAGAACCTGTCGATGTGCCCGCGCCGTCCGGGCGAGCGTCCGTGTCCGCGGTGGTCGAACGAGGCCACCACATAGCCCCGTGGCACCATGGCGCCGGCCAGGTTGCCGTAGCGGCCGCCGTGCTCGCCGTAGCCGTGGACCACGGCCAGCACGGCGCGCGGGCGAGCCGTCGGTGACGCGATACCTGCGGCGGAGGCCGGCTCGCGTTCCACGAAGCCGGCTCCGGTCGCGCCCGCGTGCCGCTCACCCGTAACGTCGCCCGCGAGCTCTTCCGACCGCCACGTGTGGCAAGCGAGGCGGACCCCGCCGCCGACCTGCAGCTCCTCGGTCCCGCAGACGGTCTCGATGCGGCCCACAGCTCCTCCCTGTTCGTCTCGCCCCGGCCGGTCCGGCGGCCCCGGGCTCCCGGCGACACTTGAACAACGCCGCCGGACGTCCCGGCGTCGGGGCGAGTATACGCGCCGTCTGGTAGCGTTCCGGTCGTCATGAGCGTGATCCTCAGCCTCGACCAGGGCACGACCAGCTCCCGGGCCCTCGTCGTCGCCGACGACGGGCGGATCCTGGCATCGGCGCAGCGCGACACGCGCCAGGACTACCCGCATCCCGGCTGGGTCGAGCAGGACCCGCTCGAGATCTGGGCGACGCAGCGGGCGACGGCGGTCGAGGCGCTGGCCCGCAGCGGCACGGCCGCCTCGGAGGTCGCCGCCGTCGGCATCGCCGACCAGCGCGAGACGACCATCGTGTGGGAGCGGGCGACCTCGCGCCCGATCGCGCCGGCCATCGTGTGGCAGGACCGGCGCACGGCCGCGGAGTGCGACGCCCTGCGCGACCAGGGGCACGAGGCGCTCGTCCGGGAGCGCACCGGCCTGATCGTCGATCCCTACTTCTCGGCGACCAAGCTGCGGCGGATCCTGCGCGAGGTACCCGACGCCGAGCGGCGAGCGGCGGCCGGCGAGCTCGCCTTCGGGACCGTCGACACCTGGCTGCTCTGGCAGCTGACCGGCGGCCGCCTCCACGTCACCGACGCGACGAACGCCTCGCGGACGCTCCTTTACGACCTCCGGCGCGGCGACTGGGACGATGAGCTCCTGGAGCTCTTCGGCATCCCCCGCGAAGTGCTGCCCGAGATCGTCGACAGCTGCGGCGTGCTGGGAGAGACCGATCCGGAGGTCTTCGGCGCCCCCATCCCTCTCGCCGGCGTCGCCGGTGACCAGCAGGCGGCGCTCGTCGGCCAGGCCTGCCTCTACCCCGGCATGGCGAAGGTCACCTACGGCACCGGCTGCTTCATGCTGCTCCACACCGGGGAGCGGCCGGTCGCGGCGCAGACCGGGCTGCTCGGCACGGTGGCGCTCCAGCGAGCCGGTCGCCGCACCTACGCGCTCGAGGGCAGCGTGTTCGTGGGTGGGGCCGCCGTGCAATGGCTGCGCGACGGACTCGGGCTTGTCCGCGAGATCGCAGAGGTCGAGACGCTGGCGACGGGCGTCGCCTCGTCGGACGGCGTCGTCTTCGTACCGGCGCTCACGGGTCTCGGCGCGCCGCACTGGGATCCGCGCGCTCGCGGCGCCCTGCTGGGACTCACCCGCGGCACGACGCCGGCCCACGTGGCGCGCGCAACCCTCGACGGCATCGCCTGCCAGGTCGCCGACCTCGCCGCGGCGGCCGCCGACGCCGGAGCGGCGCCGCTCGAGCTGCGCGCCGACGGCGGCGCCAGCGCGAGCGACCTGCTGCTGCAGACGCAGGCCGATCTGACCGGCGTGCCCGTCGTGCGAGCGGCGCAGACCGAGGCGACCGCCGTCGGCGCCGCCCAGCTCGCCGGTCTGGCCGTCGGCGTCTGGACGGATGAGGCGGAACTGGCGCGGCTCTGGCGGGCGGAGCGTCGCTTCGCGCCCGACCCCGCCGCCGACGCGGCTCACGCGCTGGCCGACTGGCGAGCGGCGGTCGCCGCGGTCCGCGGCTTCGCGGCCCGCCCCTGACCCGGGCCGGCAGCCGCCTGCGGGTGCACCGACGGATTCCCGCGGCAACGACAGCAGTCGAGGCGGCGGGCGCGATGGAAGCGGCGGCGGCAGAAGTAGCGACGCCGCCGGTCCGGCGATACCCTACGGCGGTCCCGTCCGCCACCGAAAGGCCGCCGCGTGTCCGCCAGAGGTTGGGTCCTCTTCGTCGCCCTCGCCCTGATCTGGGGGGTCCCCTACCTGTTCATCAGGGTCGCGGTGCAGGAGATGAGCCCCGCCACACTCGTGTTCCTGCGCACGGCGCCGGCAGCCCTGCTGCTGCTCCCGCTCGCCCTCCGGCGGGGCCGGCTGCGGGCGGTGTTCGCCCGCTGGCACTGGGTCCTGGCGCTCGCGCTGGCCGAGTTCACGATCCCGTGGCTGCTCGTCTCGCACGCCGAGCAGCGGATGACGAGCTCGATGGCGGGTCTCCTCATCGCCACCGTCCCGCTCATGGTGGCGGCCATCGCCCGGTTCGGCCCGGCCCGCGAGCACCTCGGCGTCCGTCGCCTCGCCGGCCTGCTGGTCGGGTTCGGCGGCGTCGTCTTCCTGGTGGGCCTCGACCTCGGCACGCTCGATCTGCTGGCGGTCGTCGAAGTCATGGTGGCCGCCCTGCTCTACGCGGCCGGGCCGTTCATCATCAGCGACCGACTGGCCGGGGTGCCCAGCATCGCCGCCGCGACGGCCGGTCTCGCCTTCACGGCCGTCGTCTACTCCCCGTTCGTCGTCATCGACCCGCCCACCGGCCTGTCGACCGACGCCATCGTCTCCGTCGCCGTGCTCGCCGTCGCCTGCTCGGCGCTGGCCTTCGTCCTCTTCTTCTGGCTCATCCGTGAAGTGGGGCCGTCACGCTCGACCGTCTTCACGTACATCAACCCCGCGGTCGCGCTCGCTCTGGGGGTGCTGATCCTCGACGAGCCGTTCACCGTCGGCATCGCCGTCGGTTTCCCGCTGGTCATCCTGGGGTCGATCCTGGCGACCTCACGGAGCCGGCCGGTCGACTCGCCCGAGCCGCCCGGCTCACACCCGGCCTGAGCCGGAGTGCTCGCACGGCGCCACTCACCGGGTGTCGAGGCTGGTATCCGGACGCTCGCATCCGCGGGCTCCGCACCGCGCACCGCCGTTACCGGATCCGCATCCTCGCCGAGCCCACGAGCTGCTGCGTCGTGCCGTCGGGCAGCGTGGCGTAGATGGAGTAGCGGTACGTGCCGCGCGCCAGCCGGCAGCGGCGGATCGCGTGCGAGCGGAGTCGATTGAGCGGCACGTCAGACCACGAGCGCGTGTACCTTGAGCGCCCGTCCGAATCGCGTACCTTGAGCGTCAGCGTCACCCGCGACGACGGCACCGTCCCGCCGTCCGGCGGCACGTAGACTGCCGCGAAGCTGAAGACGGCCCGGTTGCCGCGGCGGATGGTGAAGCTGCGGGTCGCCCTGGTGACGAACGTCGCTCCGTCTCCCCACTCCCCCGGGTCGCTCTCACACGTCACCCACGCGACCTGCGTCGACCGGTTGCCCTGGATGTCCTTGGCCTCGACGAGCACCTTGTAGCGACCGTCGGGAGCGGGGACCTTCACCCGGATGGTCCCCGACCCCGCCGAGACCGGTGCCTCGACGGTGCCGTTCCAGGCGGCGCAGTGGGCGCCGGCCGGCGCCCATGTCCAGCCGCGGACCGTGCGTGCCCAGCTCCCGTCCTCACGCCGCATCGTCACGCGGGTCTTCGCGACCTCGTTCGTCGAGAACGAGACGCCGCAGCGTTCGCGCCCCGCCCTTGTCCGTTCCAGCGTCGCCTGCTGCACTGTCATATCTTCGAGCCGCGGCGCGCCGGCCACGTCGTCCGCCCAGCGGATGCGGCGCCCGAAGTCCACCGTCGTGAGCACCGCGTTCCGCCGTCCACAGAACGTGCCCGAGCGCCGCCCGACACCTATGTCCCAGAACGCCGGGTCGAGGATCGCCCGCCGGTGCGGCGGGCTGTTCATCCACAGCCGGACCACCATCTCCGGAGTGCGATAGGCCCACGTCCCCCAGGCGATGTTCTCCCCCACCCGCCAGGAGAGGCAGCCGGAGGTGCTGTAGCCGTAGCGGCGCAGCCGGGGGCCCACCGTCTGGCCGTTCGAAGAGCGGTGCGAGAAGAAGTCGTTGACGACCATGTCGCGCGAGTGGAGGTCGGCGGCCCGGCACAGTGAGGTCCTCACCCGCAATGCCGGCAGGCCACGCTCGGCGCGCTCCTCGTTGATGAGGCGGACGACCTCCCGCTCGGCGTTCGTGAGGCTCGTCGCGGCGGTCGCGGCGGGCGCCCGCCAGGCCGCCGCCGCGAAGACGACCAGTGCCAGGCCGGCGACGATGCTCGCGACGATCGTCAACGAGGCCGCAGTCCGCCGCGCACGGCGTCGCCGGCCGCTCGCCACCGTGTTCTCGCCGCTCTTCATCGCCACGCCCCCTGCCGCTCGACCTCCGCCGCCACCGAAGCACCGCCTCCGCCTGCAAGGCACGCGCAGGCGCCTTCCGGGAGAAGCGCCTTCTGGAAGCAACGGCATTCGTCGCGATGTCCTTAGGAGCAGCCGTCACCCGAAGAGACAACGCCATCACCGGGACCGTGAGCGACCGGCCGGGCATGTCAGCGGATGCGCATCCTCCCGGAACCCACGAGTTGCTGCGTGGTGCCGTCGGGCAGCGTGGCGTAGACGTAGTAGCGGTACGTGCCACGGGCCAGCCAGCAGCGGCGGATCGAATGCCACCGGGTCCGGTTGAGCGGCACCTCCGACCACGACCGCGTGTACCTGGAACGGCCGGCCGAATCGCGCAGTTTGAGCGTGAGCGTCACTCCGGAGGACGGCACCTCGTCGCCCATCACCGGCGCGTACACCGCCGCGAAGCGGAACACAGCCCGGCGACCGCGACGGAGGGCGAAGTTGCGGGTCGCCTTCGTGACGAACGTCGCCCCCTCTCCCCATTGCGGGTCGCCCTCGCACGTCACCCACTCGACGTGCGTCGTCCTGTTCCCCCGGATGTCGCGGGCCTCGACGAGCACCATGTAGCGGCCGTCGGGGGCGGGGGCCCGTACCCGGACGGTGCGGGATCCCTGAACGATCTTCACCTCGACCGTGCCATCCCATGCCGCCGCCTGCGGCCCCGGCGGCGTCCACTTCCACCCGCTCACCGTGCGGACCCGGGTCCCGTCTTCCCGGCGGACCGTCACACGGGTCTTCGCGACCTCGTTCGTCGAGAACGCCACGCCGCAGCGCTCGCGCCCCATCCGTGTGCGCTCGGACGTCGCGTCATCGACCACGACGTCGTCGAGCCGCGGCGCGCCGGCCACATCGTCCGCCCAGCGGATGCGGCGCCCGAAGTCCACCGTCGTGAGCACCGCGTCACGCCGCCCGCGAAACGTCCCCGAGCGCCGCCCGACACCGATGTCCCAGAACGCCGGATCGAGGATCGCCCGCCGGTGTGGCGGACTGTTCATCCACAGCCGGACCACCATCTCCGGGGCCCGGTAGCCGCCCGTCCCCCAGGCGATGTTCTCACCCACCCGCCAGGAGAGGCAGCCGGATGAGTTGTAGCCGTAACGGCGCAGCCGGGGGCCGAGTGTCTGGCCGTTCGAAGAGCGGTGCGAGAAGAAGTCGTTGACGACCATGTCGCGCGAGTGGCGGTCGGCGGCGCGGCACAGGGGGGTCCGCACGCGCAATGCCGGCAGGCCGCGATCGGCGCGTTCCTCGTTGATGAGGCGGACGACCTCCCGCTCGGCGTTCGTGAGGCTCGTGGCGGCGGTCGCGGCGGGCGCGATCGCCGCGAACACGACGACGGCCGCGCCGGCGAGGATGCCTGCCGCGGCCGCCCACGAGAGTCCTCTCCTTCCGTGTCGTCGTCGGATCCTTCGCTCCGGGCCCACATTGCTCATCTTCGTCTCCCTGCCCCCTACCGGGTGGCACTGCCTGGATCTCCTACAGAGGCGTTCCCTATGACCAACGGCAGGCGAGACGCCGGCCTTAGGGGGTACTGTCGCCCGCAGCGGTGACGGAATCGGCCCGTCTGACTGTTCTTCTCGGCTTCCGCCGACGGTGCCCCACGAGCGTCCGTGCAGGCTCAGTGTGTGCCTCCGGATCGTCCCGAAGGCGTCGCCGGTCGGGCAACGGGGTGCGCAGGATTCAGGGCGCGCGTAGCGTAGGCTCAAGGACCTCGGATTCGTTCCGAAGGAAGAGGTATGAAAGAGGTATGCACGTGGTGACCGGACCAGCGCCGGGACCGACGCCGAGAGACGGGTAGCGATGACCATGATGAACCGCAACACCAGCGAGAGCGACCTACGGCGGGCAGGCTCCGTCAGGCGCCGCCTCGGCACGTTCGGCGTCGCCGTCGTCGCCCTGCTCGCCGCCGGCATGGTCGCCGCTGCGGTCGCCGAGGCCTACCAGCAGACCTGGGTCATGAACATGACCGGCCGCGGCTACGGACACGGCGTCGGCATGAGCCAATACGGCGCCCAGGGCTTCGCCAAGCGCGGCAAGAGCTACAAGGACATCCTCCGCCACTATTACCGCGGCATCTCCTTCGGCACGACGTCCAACCGCACCGTCCGCGTCCTGCTCACCAGCAAGCAGTCGCCGGTGCAGGTGACGAGCGGCAGCACCTTCACCGTGAAGGTCGGCTCGTCCACGAAGACGATCGGCGGCGGCGTCACCGCCTCGGTGACCCGCTCCAACGGGGTGTTCAAGGTCGTCGCCGGCGGCCAGACGTGGACCAGTTCCTCTGCCGTCGAGTTCCGGCCCGGGTCGTCCAAGCTCCGCCTCGTCAACCGCAACCTCAACGGCTGGTCGACGACCGCCAACGTGCTCTACCGCGGGCGGCTGACGGTCGCCTACAGTTCCACGTTCGGCCTCTGCACCATCAACAAGGTCGCCCTGGAGAGCTACCTGTACGGCGTAGTGCCGCGCGAGATGCCCTCGAGCTGGCACCAGCAGGCGCTGCGGGCGCAGGCCGTCGCGGCCCGGACGTTCGCCGCCAAGCGGATCGGCGCCAGCGGCCTGTTCGACCTGTACTGCGACACCCGCAGCCAGGCCTACAGTGGAGCCAGCGGCGAGGCGAGCGCCACCAACTCGGCCGTCAACGCCACGAGGGGCGTGGTCGCCAAGTACAACGGCTCCCTCATCGACGCCTTCTACTTCTCGACGTCCGGCGGCGAGACCGAGAACTGCGAGAACGTCTTCTGGGCGACGCTCCCCTACCTCAAGAGCGTCAACGACCCGTACGACAACGAGTCGCCGTACCACATCTGGCCGGACAACCCGCTGCGCTGGTCCGGCCCCACCCTGAGGAAGAAGATCGGCACCAGCTACGTCCCGTCCGGGGGGCTGCAGGCGGTCTACGTCGTGCAGCGCGGCGCCTCTCCGCGCGTCCGCAAGGCGCTCACGGTGAGCGCGTCGGGCGCCAAGGTCGTGACCGGCGCGACCATGCGCGCCCGCCTCGGCCTGCGCGACACCTGGTTCAGCGTGCGTTCGATGTCGATCATCCCCGGCGAAGGGGTCACTATCGCCAACGGCGAGCGCTTCGAGGTCCGCGGCACCACGTACCCGGCCCTTGGCAGCAGCGCCAAGCTCAAGCTCTACTACTACCGCAGCGGCGCCTGGCACTGGCTCTACGTCCCCTCGGACAGGATCGAGCGCCACACCCGAAAGGTCACGGCCGGCGGCACGACGTACACCCTGAGCTACTCGACGTACTCGTACCGGATCAGACCGTCGAAGACGACGACCTACCGGTTCGTGACCGGCAGCTCGCGTTCGCCGAAGTCCAAGGTGACGGTCAAGGGCGTCGCCCCGACGCCTACCCCGACGCCCTCGACGACCCCGAGTACTTCGCCGTCCCCAAGTCCGAGCCCGTCGCCGACGCTGAGTGAGCTGACCGTCGAGCCGGGCGACTTCTTCACCATCGCGACGCGCAACTTCCGCATCAATCGCGGGTGGGTCGCGACGTATCGCTACGAGGTGCTCTTCGGGCCGCAGGCCGGTGAGACCGATGCGGGCGTCACGGCAGACGTCACCCTCAAGGTGCGCGACTCGAGCGGCACGTCGCGGATGACGAAGGAGTTCTCCGGCATCCCGGTCAACACGAGTCAGACCTACGAGGCGCGCTGCTGGCTGGCGCCCGGCTACTACGACTACTACATCTACGCCACCCTGCCGGACGGCACCCCGCAGCAGAGCGTCGGCAAGGGGCAGTTCGTCGTCCGCTACAAGGACGGCACGATGCCGCCACCGGCCACCGTCGGCACGACGCCCGAGCCCTCGCCGTCGGCAGACCCGTCGCCGGAGCCGAGTCCGTCGTCGAGCCCGAGCCCGTCGCCGGAACCCGCGCCGAGCCCTTCGGACTCCGCGAGCCCGTCGCCGTCGGCCGAACCGTCGCCGTCGGCCGAACCGTCGCCGTCACCGAGCTCGACCGAGAGCACGACGGCGGCCGAACCGCGCGCCGCAGCGCTGGCCACCCAGGTCGTGTATCGCGGAGACGTGGCCGCGCTGCCGGTCAAGGTCGTCCGCAGCGACGGCGGGGTCGCCGACATCGTCGTACGCATCCGCCTCGACGGCAGAGCGAAGACCGTGAAGACGCTCGTCCTCGAGGACTGCGCCCTCGACAGGCCGTATGAAGCCCGCTTCCGCTGCTGGCTGCCGGCCGGCCGCTACCGCTACTACGTCTGGGCCGTGAGCCCCGACGGCGTGTGGCAGACCGACCCCTCCAGCAAGCCCCTCATCATCCGCTGAGCATCGAGCGACGCGCGCCCGCGCATCCGCGGGCGCGCGTCGCTTCACTACGACCGCAGCCGCAGCCGCAGCCGCAGCCGGCAGATCCGACTACCGCACTCTCAGCGTGATCGCCCTTGACGTCGAGGCGGCGTTCCGCGAGTTGCCGAGGAACCGGGCCCGCACCCGGTAGGTGCCGGCCTTCGGGTGCCACGTCCACGTCCGGACGCTCTTCGAGTTGAGCTTGACGAGCGCCTTCCGCTTCCAGCGCTTGCCGACCTTGGCCTCGATGGCGACCATCCGGCCGGCCTGGTTCGGCGCCACCCTGACCTTCACGCGCACGGCACCGGACCTCAGCGACCAGCCGCTGATGGTCGTCCGGGCCCGGACCTTGAGTCGGACGGTGTCGGTGCAGCCGAGGTAGTACTCGTCGCCGCCCCAGACGGCCTTGTACCTGGTCGTGCGCGAGGGACGCGGCAGCGGCGTGTAGAACACCGCCTCGCCGTCCTCGATCTCGATCGGCACGTCGTCGCGGACGAGCTTCCAGGTCGTGGTCCCGGCGGTCTGCTTGAAGACCGAGAGCGTGCTCTCGCCGTCGACGTCGCTGAGGTAGCCGTAGAGCATCGGGTGTCCGCGCCCGTAGGTGATCGTCTTCGGCCAGAGGAAGGCCCACATCCGGGTCGTCTCCGCCTCGGCCTCGCCGCTGAGGAAGTAGTCGGTGTCGGCCTGACCGTAGACCGTCGGGCTGGAGCTGTAGAAGGCCAGCTCGACCGAGGAGTTGTCGGGCATCTCGTTGAGCTCATCGACGATCTCCGGCAGCGTCGCGTTGGTGGACGCCGCCAGCGGCCGCTGGTCGCTCGTCCAGCCGTTGGGGCCGGCCGGGACGACCCGGTCGGCGGCGTAGTCGTCGTACCACTCGTCGTCCCAGTAGTCCCAGCCCCACTCCTGCGAGGCCCAGGCCCAGATCATCCCGTTGATCGAAGCCTTGGCGGGGATCGTCAGGGTGACCGGGACGGTCACCTCTTCGGTCGAGCCGTAGGGGAGCAGCCGGACCAGCACCGTGTTGGCGCCCCGCCTGAGTCCGCCGGGCACCGAGAGGCCGAGGATCTGCGCTCCCCGCTGCTCGTCGCTGATCTGCGCGTCGAAGTCGACCGAGACGATCTCGGCCGGCGCCGTGCCACCCACGTTGGCCGTCAGGGCGCCGACGATCGTCGAGACGTCGTAGGTGGAGTACCAGAGGACGTCGTAGAGGTCGCTCCACAGGTTCTGGCGGGTGACGGTGTACTCACCGCTCTCGTCCCGTACCCTCACCACGGTGGTGGTCTCGGCGCTGCCGGGCAGTTCGTAGACGTCGCTCGCCTTGTAGACCGGCACAAGGGCGGCGCTGTCGGCGAGCCAGGCGCCCCAGATCCCGTCAGCCATCCAGCGCGTCATCCACGTCTCCGAGCTGGCGGTCTGGGTGCCGGCCACCTCGACGGTGGCGCTGGCCGTGACCGGCACCTCCTCGGGGTCCTCGTCGAGCCGGGCGCCGACACCGGCACCGCGGTCCTGGGTGACCGTGCCGCGCACGGCGCCCGGGCTGCCGAGCTTGTACGACTCCATCGAGCTCGACCAGATGCCGTCGATCCACGCGTTGTCCAGATAGAGGCTGCTGATCCCCGTCCAGTCGAACGGGTGGCCGAAGGCGAGCAGGACGTCGCCGTCGGTGTAGGTCACGGTCCCGATCGACCCGGCCCACAGGTCGCCGCGCGTGTACATGGCGGCGCAAGCGGCGCCGGGGACGAGGTCGGTCGAATAGTCGGGGTCCCAGCCGCCGGCGCCGGCGCCGTGGGCGTCGAGCAGCGAGTGCCCGCGACCCTCCAGCTTCTGGGCAAGACGCTCGTACGCCGGCGTGTTGGCGGCAAGGCCGCCGACCTGCAGCGGCGAGAGCGGCGCGAAGACGGCCGTGCCGTCGGGCCGCGCCGCGTCCTCCGCGGTATCCGCGTCGTCGGCCACGACCAGCCGCTCGACGCCCCCGTCATCGGTCGGGACCGGCTCCGGCAGGGTCGCGATCCTGATGTCGTCGGCCGTGCCGACGACCTCCGGGACGGCTCCCCCCTCGTCGCGCGCCGAGCGCGTCGAGGAGCTCGTGACGGTGTCGATGATCGGGAAGCGCGTCTCGATGGCCGCCATGTATTCGATCGGCGTGGCCAGCGCCAGGCCGCCGGTCGTGAACCAGTCGCCGTAGGAGAGGGCCCCGATGAGCTTGTCGGTGCCGGCGTCGTCGACGTAGAGGGGGCTGCCGCTCATGCCCAGGGCGATGTTCCCGATCTGGACCATCACCGGGTCGCTCATGTCGGCCTGGAAGAGGATCAGCGCTCCGTCAGGCCCGGCCCCGCCGACGATGGCGAGGACGGTCATCGGGATGTCGACCGGGTCCTGTCCGCCGGCGCCGCCGCCGACGACGGTGCTGAAGTGCCCGTCGAGCCCGCTGGGGCTCGCGTCCAGCAGCGCCTGCAGCTCCTCGAGGTCGACGGTTGGCTCCGGCGGCGCGGCCTGAGCCGCCGCGGGACCCAACGCGAACATGAGCACGAGCAGCGCCGTCGCGAGGACGAGCAGCGGGGTCGTGCGCGGGCTTCTGTGTGCTCGCCGGGTCATCTTCATGGTACCCCCCCCCAACGTGGCCCGGCGTCTCGCGACCGGGTCGTCTCTGGACCAGAACGGTCGAGATATTTGATACGTAGATGAGCGAAGAGACTCTGGCAGCCCCGCCGAAGGGTGTCAAGCGACAGAAGGCGCCCGCCGCCCTCCTGCGTGCAGAAGGGCGGCGGGCGCCGATGCCTACGGGTCCCCTTACTCGCCGGCCAGGCTCGGCGGCACCATCACCGCGTCGATGACGTGGATCACGCCGTTCGACGCTTCGATGTCGGCCTCGATGACCTCCGCGCCGTCGACCATGACCGTGCCGTCCTTCACGGTGAGCGTCACCGGCTCACCCTGGAGCGTCGTCACTTCCATGCCGTCGGTGATGTCGCCGGACATGACCGCGCCCTCGGCGACGTGGTAGGTCAGCACCTGCTGCAGGGCGCCCATGGGGTCGGCCATGAGGGCGTCGAGCTGATCCGCCGGGATCTTGGCGAACGCCTCGTCGGTGGGCGCGAAGACCGTCAGCGGCCCCTCGCCCTTGAGCCCGTAGCCGGTGCGCACGAGCCCGGCCGCCAGCAGGGCGCTGGTCAGCTCGTTGAACCTGCCGTCGGCCTGCAGGACGTCGACCACGTCGCCTGTACCGGCCTCGGTCTCCGTCGCCGTCGGCTCGGCGGCCTCGGTGGTCGCTTCGGTCGTGGGTTCCGCGTCGTCGTCCCCGCCGCACGCACCGATCGTGAACGCCACAAGGACGCCCACCAGCACGAGAGCGGTCACGAGAACGAGACGCTTCGGGAAACGTACGGTCACGGCTCTTCCCCCTGTCGATCGATCGCCCGGGCCGACCCCTCCGGCCCGGTCCCCTAGCGCGGGAGCGTCGGCACCCGGCCCGCCGTCGACCCTCGGCGGCAGGCCGCCGGGACCACCAGCCGGACCATCGGCCGCTCCCACGCGACAAGCATATGCGCAGCCACGTCCGGAATCACGCACATCGCCGATGGGCGGACAGCATCCCTCAACGGCGCATGCGATGCCCGTCGCCTTCTGCCGCCGGCATCTCACCTGCCCGGCTTGCCACCACTCCGACTGCCAGCCGTCGCCCGGACCAGCAGGGACCGCCCGGACTGGTGGCAGCCCCCCGGACTGGCAGAACCGCCCGGACTGGCGGCCGTCGCCCCGACTGGTAGCCGTCGCCCGAAAGAGCTAACATACATACCGTCGGTCGGTATGTTGCATTTCTCGACGCAGCCGCGATCGCCGGCGGCTCCCGGACCGGTCGTCCGGTCGAGCCTCCGGCAGACCTGGAGCGAAAAGGAGAGAGCGTGACGCAGAAACTGCCCCGTGACGAGCGCGTCGACGCCCTCCTGCGGGCCGCCATGGAGGAGTTCCTCGAGAAGGGTTACGACGGCTCGTCGATGGACGCCGTGGCAGCACGGGCGGGACTCACCAAGGGCGGGCTCTACCACCACTTCAGGTCGAAGGAGGACCTGCTCATCGCGGTCCACGATCGCCTGATGGAGCCGATCGTCGCGCTCCTCGACCGGGCCTCGGAGGAGCCGCGCGCCGTCGACGGCCTGCGGCGCTTCATCTCCGGCTACATCGGTCTCTGCGACAGCGTCTCCGAGCTGGCGGTCGAGACCCTCGGCGTCGCCAAGGGCCTCATGACCCCGTCCTGGCACTCCTCGTTCGGCGACCACGCACGCATGATGGAGCAGCGCCTGGCGGCCCTCTACGGCCGCGCGATCGAGGAGGGCGACCTCGCCGTCACGACACCCGCCGACGTGGCCCTGGCGCTGCTCGGCGCCCTCGAAGGTCTCGAGGTCTACGTCACCATGAGTGAGGCGGTGCCCGCCGCCCGGGCCGAGGCGCTGCTCCTCGACGTCTTCGTCGACCACTACCGCCCGTGAGGCTGCGCCTCGACAGGCGCTGGGTACCGATGCTCTTCCCCCTGCTGGGGGTCGGCATCATCGCCGTCGACGACACCGTGCTCAATCTCGCCCTGCCGGCCATCTCGCGCGATCTCGGGGCGTCCACCGAGGAGCTCCAGTGGGCGATCAACGCCTACGTGCTCGCCTTCGCCGGCCCGCTGCTGGCCACCGGCGCGCTGGCCGACCGCTGGGGCCGCAAGCGCATGCTCCTCATCGGCGCGGCGCTGTTCGGCCTCACCTCGCTGGCCGCCTCGCTCTCCACCACGACCGGCATGCTGATCGCCTTCCGCGGCGCCCAGGGGCTGGCCGGCGCCATCCTCCTGCCGGCCACGCTCGCCCTGCTGCGCGCGACCTTCACCGACAGCCGCGAGCGCACCTTCGCCATCGGCGTCTGGTCGGCCGTCTTCTCCGTCGGAGCCATGCTCGGTCCGCTGGTCGGCGGCCTGCTGATCGACTCCTACGGCTGGCGGGCGGTCTTCCTGATCAATGTGCCCATCGCCCTGATCATGGTCGTCGGCACGGCGTTCCTGGTGCGCGAGTCGCGCGATCGGTCGACCCGCGCCTTCCCGTTCCAGGGGCTCCTGATCGCGGTGAGCGGTATCGTGGCTCTCGTCTACGCGATCACGGCCGCCGGCGCCCACGGCGTCACGGTCGGGGTGACGATCGCGGCCGTCGCCGCGGTGCTGCTCTTCGGGCTGCTCGTCTGGCAGCAGCGGCGCACGAGAGACCCGATCCTGCCGCCGGGGCTGCTGCGCAACCGGTCGTTCACCGGCGCCAGTACCGCGATGGCCCTCACCGTCTTCGCCCTGATGGGGTCGCTGTTCTTCCTCAGCCAGTACCTGCAGTCTGTGCTGCTCTTCTCGCCGCTCGCCGCCGGCCTGCTGCTGGCGCCGCTGGCCGTGCTCGAGATCGTCGGGGCGCTCTCGGCCGCCCGGATCATCGCCTGGATCGGCGTCAAGAACACCCTCGGCGGCAGCCTCGTCGCCTCGGCCGCCGGCCTGCTTCTGCTCGCTCTGGGCAGCGCCCCCGACCCCGGCCACGCGCCGCTCATCGTCGGCGCGGCCGTCATGTCGGTCGGCCTTGGGCTGGCGTTCACCACCGCCGCCGACTCGATCATCGGCTCACTGCCGGTGGATCGCGCCGGGATCGGCTCGGCGCTCGACGAGACGTTGCAGCAGTTCGGCGCGGCGCTCGGCGTGGCGATCCTCGGCGCCGTCGCCAACAGCCTCTACCGCGACGGCGTGGCGACCATGCGGGGCGGCACGCTCGACGGTGTCCGCCTGAGTCAGGTGCAGAGCAGCGTCCAGGAGGCGGGCATCGTGGCCGACGCCCTGCCACCGCCCGACGAACGGGTCGTCCTGTCGGTCGTCTACGACGCCTTCTGCGGCGGCATGTCGACGGCGATGGTCGTCGGCGCCGGGCTGCTCGCGATCGCGGCCGGGCTGGCGTTCTGGCTCGTCCCCCACCGCGTTGTGGAAACGGCGGAACCGGCTCCGCCACGTACAGACGAGCCACACGCATGAGCGTGCGGTACCCGCATGGCGGCCTGTCAGGTCAGGGCACCAGCTCCACGTCGCGCACGCCCCATGTCGTCCACTTCGGATAGGTGCCGCGGGCGACGAAGGCGATCACGTTCCTGCCGCTGTCGTTGAGGAGCGCGTCCGGCAGCTCGAACGAGCGCGTGCCGCTCCACTTGCCGGCAGGTCCCTCCGGCAGCCAGCCGACGGTCTCCCAGTTGACCATCAGCCGCACCTCCCGGGACTGACACCCGAAGACGCGGTAGGTCAGCGTCGCCCCACCGGTGACACCGCCGGTCTCGTAGAAGACCTCCTTGGGGTGCGTCCGGTCGCCGTCGGGGATACGTCCGAGCGGCTTCGACCAGTCGGTGACGCGCGGCAGGATCGAGCGCTGCCGCGGATTGGTGCGCACGTTGCGCAGTTGAGTCCAGTCCGAGCTCCCGGTCGTGCCCAGGTCGTAGATGCTGGCCCCGATGATGCCGGCCTCGCGCGTGGCGCGCACGAACCCCTTCGTCTCGTTCCCGGAGGAGTCGGCCGCCAGGCCGCCGATGAGGTGGATCGGCACCCACGGCCGTCCCGTCTTCTCGCGCACGATGGCGATGTTCTCGCGGCTCTCATTGTAGGTGCGGGTGTAACCGCTCACGTGGTAGGTGTGGTAGCCCATCGGGACGATCACGTCGTAGAACTCGAGCAGGCGCTTGTAGGGGAAGCCCGGCCAGTAGGAGGCGTGGATCTGCATGCCGACCGGCGACGGGATGATGGCGCCGAGCGGGTAGCTGTTGCCGGCGTGCTTGCGCAACCGCTTGGAGAGCGTCACGAGACGGCGGGAGCGGAGGCTCGCCGGAGTGACGATGCTCGACTCGATGTCGAGCGCGAACGAGTCGAAGCGCTGGCCCCGCGGCGTGCGGAAGCGAAGGGCCGCCAAACAGCGCCGGGTGTCCTTGTTGAGGTCCTTGAAGCCCGGCAGGTACCAGGCGACGACCTTCATGCCGCGGGCGTGCGCCGCCTCGATCATCCGCCCCATCTTGGCCCGCTCGAAGACGTCGGCCCGCGAGTGGTAGTTGGCCGTCTCGATGTAGAGCGTGCGGACGTGGTGACGGTGGGCGTTCTTGACGGTCGCCACCGGGTCGCGCCAGAGGCTCGGGTCGTACATGTCGATCCAGGCGCCCAGGCCCCGGTAGACGCCGACCGACCGGCCGGCGTCGGCGGTGGGAGCGCCGAACGCGGCGCTCGCGGCCAGCGCCAGCGCCGCCAGCAGGCCGGCCGCGGCAACGAGCCCGATCGCGCGACGGGCGCGGCGCACGCCGCGCCGGGTCGGCGCGCGTGATCCGCCCCTGAGGCGACTTGCGCTGCTCTCAGACATGATCCTCACCCGCCTCCCGCGACCGCCGGTGTACTCGACCATTCAACCACAGGTGTCATCTCTTGAACGTCCGCCGGGCCGCAAGCCGTACGCAGCCGAGACAGCGGGACCCCGGGCGGGATTGCGCGGGACTGTGTCCTGCGATCCGGCCGGGGCCTCAGGTCGAGGCCGCGCGCCCTCTCCGCGGCCCGACGAGCGCCGTGGCCACGGCGGCGCCCGTCCACACGACGGCGGCCGCCAGCGTCAGGTACAGGCCGGGGGCGAGTTCGAGGCGAACGGTCCCGACGAGGGCGTCGACGGCGTCGTACACGACGACGCCGACGCAGAAGAGCGCGAGCGCTGCCTGGACGACGTAGACGGACACGCGGCTGCGGATCGCCCAGGGGAGCACTGCCAGGCCGGCGCCGGCGGCGACCAGCGTCAGCAGCCCGTCGGCGTCTGTGCCGCGCACGCTCACCCCGTAGGCGATGGCCCACGTGAGCAGCGATCCGACGGCGACGGCGACGGCGGCGAGCCCGCAGACGGCCGCTCCCATGCCGAACCAGCCGCTCCTCCCGCGACCCGGTCGCGCCGCAAGCGCCGAGGAGGACCCGCTTCGCGACTGCTCGACGGAAAGCGGCACCGGGAGCGCTGCGGAGGAGTGCTCCCGCGGCCGCTCGACGGAAGGCGACGACGCCGGGGGTGCTGGGGAAGACTCGTCCCGCGACTGCCCGATGGAAGCCGGCGGCCCCGGCGCGGCGGTCGACGGCGCCCGCTCGGGCGCGACTGCGGGCTCGCTCTGCGACCCGGAGGGCCCGGCGGCGATCTCTCTGCCGCAGCGCGGGCAGAAGTGAGCCGCTCCCGGCAGCCGCAGTCCGCACGCCGTGCAGTACCTCAGAACGCCCTCCACGGGTCGGGCTCTTCCGGTTCGGTGAGCTGCCACGTACCGCCCCACTGGTCGCGCAGCGTCCGGGACGCCGGGTCGTAGCCGACCTCGGCGCCGCAGGGCGGGTTGCCGACGGACATGTCCTGCGTCGGGTCTTCACGGAACCGGATCGTCAGCCCCTCGATGACGAACGTGCCGCAGTCGTAGGCCAGACCTACCCCGCTCTCGTACGTCCCGTCGGCCTTGAGGGTGACGGTGTAGTCGTCGCCGCTCTTGCCGTACGTGCCGGCGACGTCGGCCGCGGTGACCGACGCCGCGGCGGTCGGCTGCGGGTCCGGGTCGTCGTCCCCGCCGAGCTGCCGCATCGCCTCGCGGTCGAGCTCGTCCTCCATCTCCTCGAGCTCCCTCTCGAGCTCCTCGATCGACTTGCCGGCGGCGCCCTCGGCGACCCGCCCGACGTCGCCCTCCAGCTGTTTGAAGTCGCCGATGTCGGGCGCCACGAGGACACGGACGACGGGATCCCACGCCAGCGTCCCCACCTCCCCGACGGTCACGCTGCCGCTACCTTCATCGACCTGGTACTCGCTCCATACGCCGCTGGTGTCGTGCCACGCGCGCGAACGGCCGTCGTCGCAGAGGAGAAGCCGCAGGGCCGGGTCCGAGAGCTCGACATATACCCCCGGCACGCTCGCCTCGCCGGAGGCGCTTGACGACGTGTCGATGTCTGACGCCGCCGGGGTGGACGCAGAAGAGGGATCACCGGCCGGTTCGACCTCCGGCATGCCGCACCCGGCGACGACTCCAGGCACCGCCACGGCTGCCGCGCAGAGCACGACGATGACCGCCAGCAGTCGTCCTCGGCCCACAGTCCCCCTTGGTTCGCTGCCTCCGAAGACAAGACTAGCGACGCGACGCGCGACCGGCCACCGCGATGCTCAGAAGACCAGACCCCGCCGCGCTCGCGGGACCAGACCCCGCCGCGCCCGGACGAGTCGAAGCCGCGGCGCTCAGAACGCCGGACCCCGAGCCTGCGGCCCGGGCCGCGGGCTCACGGGACCCAGGCGATCAGCTCCAGCAGCACCTCGCAGCCGGGGACCAGCAGCGGACCCCTGATCCGCAACGTCGTGCTGGCCGGCTTGTCGCCGGGGAAGTGGCGGGCCCACTCCTGGATGCTGTAGACAGAGTCGGCGAGGTCGACGTGGAACGCCCGTCGCCGGCAGATGTTCGTGACGTCGCTGCCGGCCGCCTCGCAGATCGCCGCCACGTGCTCCATGATGCAGCTCATCTGCTGGGTCGCCGGCGCGCCGTAGTAGGGGAACCTGGGATCGCACGTCGCGCCGGGAGCCACGCCGGTCGTGTCGGCCGCCATCTGCCCCGAGAGGAACATCAGCTGCCCGGCTCTGACCGCCTGCGGCTCGTGCCCCAGCGGCTCCGGCGCGTCGGCCGTCTCGACCACGCTCCGCTGCAGCCGGCTCCCCGAGGCCAGGCAGACCATCGAGGCCGCCACCCTGGCGCCAGGCCACGGCAGCGCGACGCTCGGCACGATGGTCCGGGCCGGTGGATCCTCCGCGAACCAGGAGCGCCAGACGTCCTCGACGTCGAGGTAGTCGTCCGGGCTCGCCAGGTACACGGTCGCCTGGACGGCGTCGCCGAGACCGCTGCCGGCCGCCTCGGCGGCGGCAGCGAGGTTGGCCAGCACCGCGTCCATCTGCGCGCGGACCGGCGCCGCGTACCAGGGCGGGGTCGCCACCTCCGGGCCGGGGAGCGCGGCCGGCACCCCACCGGTCACGAACACCCAGTCGCCGGCACGCGTACCGCCGGACCACGGGAGGACCACCGAACGCGAGCCCGGCGGCTCGATCGCCTCCGAGCCTCCGCGCGCCCCGACGACGGCGGTGGCGTCGACCTCGAGCAGCGTGTTCCGCACGAGCAGCTCCTCGACGCCGACGACGCTGCTGCCCGGTCGGCCGGCGCCGAACCGCTCCTCCCTGACGCCGACGAGGCGGCCCAGCGAGACGTCGCGCCACGGCGAGCCGCGGTCGACTGCGAGCGGCGGCACGACCGCCCACTGGTTCATCTGCACGACGTCGTCGAGGCTCGCGCCGGCCTCGCCGAGCACCGTCTCGATGCGGTCGACGATGTAGCGGGCCTGCAGTTCGAGCGCGTCGGCGTGGTAGGGCAGCCGTCCGTCGACCCGGGCCGCCGGCGCGATATCGTCGATATCGTCGCTCGCCAGCTGGCCGGAGACGAACACCCAGTCGCCGACGCGAGTGGCCGGCGAGTAGGGCGGCGTCTCGGCCTCGGCGGTCGCGACCGGCGACCCTCCCGGCCAGATCGCCGTGGGCCTCGTCCAGTCCTGTGCAGCAGCGTCCATCGTCGGCGCTCCTTTCGTGCGGCCCGGATCCCGCGCTAGACCCGACGCGGCCCGGCGACTCCCCGATGCCCATTCTCGCAGAGACCATGAGCGTGTCCAGGAGTAGAATGGACACACCGGCCCCGGGACGGCGGGGTCGCGGCACGTCGGGCGGCCTCACGCCGCTCAACTCCCCCCTGTGGCACGCGGCCGGACGACGCGGTAGACTTGCGCAGAGATTGTGAAAAGATTCTCAGCGCGCAAGAGTCCACAAAGCGGGCAGCAGTCCATCAGCAGAATGCGGAGGTCCGATGAGTGCGTTGTTCATCAAAGACGGTGACTTCCCAGCGTTCGTAGCAGCCTTGATCGAGGCCGGCCCGGTCTACGGACCGGTCGCCAAGCGGTCAAGGTTCGTCTTCGAGCAGCTGGAGTCGCCGGAAGAGCTGCGGCTGGAGTACGACGTGACGATCCTGCCGCCCAAGAAGCTCTTCTTCTCGCCGGCCCAGGACCTGCTTCGGTTCGACGGCGACAAGGTCGAGGGCACGGTCGCCCCGGTCGAGAAGGTCCTCCTCGGCGTCCACTTCTACGACGTCAAGGGGATCGACCAGACCGACCTGTTGTTCTCCGAGAACAACTACGACGTCAACTACATGGCCAACCGCGAGACCACCACGATCGTGGCCTCCAACGTCCAGAACATCTCGCCGCGCGCGTTCTTCGGCTCGGTCGGCGCCGACGTCCCGGCCAAGGGCCACGACGCCAGCCTCACGAAGATCGGCGGCGGCTACGTCTTCGAGCCGGTCACCGACCGCGGTGAGGCGCTCGTGAAGCACGGCGCCTTCCAGCAGGCCACCGACGCTCAGGTCCAGGAGGCCGCCAGCGTCAACGCCGAGGCGCTCGCGAAGTGCCCCGAGAAGCACTCGGCCGATGACAGGACGCGGGCCGACAAGGTCGCCGCGGCCTTCGACAACGAGGCGCTCTGGTCGGAGCTGGCCGAGGACTGCTTCTCGTGCGGCTCCTGCAACACCGTCTGCCCTACCTGCTACTGCTTCAACGTCGAAGACACCTGGAACGTGGACGCCAAGTCGGGCCAGCGCACCCGCTACTGGGACGCCTGCCTCACGCCGGACTTCGCCCAGGTCTCGCTCGGTGAGGGCGCCACGGAGAACTTCCGCGACAGCCGCGGTGACCGCTTCCGTCACCGCTTCATGCGCAAGTCGGTGTACCTGAACGAGAAGCTCGGTCAGCCGGCCTGCGTCGGCTGCGGTCGCTGCTCGGCCGCCTGCACGGCCGACATCGCCGACCCCGTCAAGGTCATCGACCGGATCATGGCATCATGAGGAGTGCGCAGATGAGTCACGACTGCCGTTGGGAAGAAGCCGTCAACATCTTCCTCCCTCGTGAGGCGAAGATCGTGAAGACCGCCCAGCCGACCGAGCTGGAGAAGCACTTCACGCTCGAGATGGTCGACGGCGAGCCGATGGAGTACCAGCCGGGCCAGATCATGGAGCTCGGCCTCACCGGCTACGGCGAGATCCCGATCGGGTTCGCGAGCTCGCCGACCAAGGAAGAGGGCTTCGACGTCGTCGTCCGCTCGGTCGGCCGCGTGTCGAAGGCCATCAACAGCATGGACGTCGGCGACACGCTGCAGGTCCGCGGCCCGCTCGGCCACGGCTTCGACCTCGACAAGCTGCGCGGCCACGACGTGCTGATCGTCGCCGGTGGCATCGGCCTCTGCCCCACGCGGAGCCTGATCCAGTACATCCTCGACAGGCGCGACGAGTTCAACCGCTTCGTGCTCTTCTACGGCACGCGCGAGCCCTGTCTCCAGCTCTTCACCGACGACCTCGAGTGCTGGCGCGGGATGGAGGAAGTCGAGTACTTCGAGACCGTCGACGTGGGCGATCCCACCTGGACCGGCAACGTCGGCGTCATCACGACCCTGTTCCCGAAGGTCGAGCTCGGATCCGAGACCCGCGCCGTCATCTGCGGCCCGCCGGTCTTCTACAAGTTCGTGGTCCGCGAGCTCGACGGTATCGGCGTTCCCCACGACAACATCTTCGTCGACCTCGAGCGTCGCATGAAGTGTGGCGTCGGCAAGTGCGGTCACTGCCAGATCAACGACAAGTACACCTGCGTCGACGGCCCGGTGTTCGCATTCAACGAGGTCGAAGATCTCGGGGAGGCATTCTGAGATGGGTAAGCCAAGAGTTGCATTCTTCGACTTCGCCTGCTGCGAGGGCTGCCAGATCGAGATGACGAACTACGGTGCGGAGCCGTTCCTCGAGCTCCTCAACCACGTCGACATCGTCGAGTTCCGCGAGGCGATGACAGAGACGACCACCGAACCGATCGACATCGCGTTCATCGAGGGTAGCTTCACCCGCGAGTGCGACCGCGAGCGGCTCGAACAGATCCGCGAGCGCGCCAAGATCGTCATCGCGTACGGACAGTGCGCCACGACGGGCGGCATCAACGCGCTCAAGAACCATCAGACCGACTACAAGCAGTTCGTGTACGGCACCGACTCGGACATGCCGCACCTGGATTCGCAGGAAGCCAAGGGCGTCGACGCAGCCATCAAGGTCGACTACTACGCCTGGGGCTGCCCGGTCAACAAGTACGAAGTGCTGCAGATCGTCCAGCACCTGCTCCACGGCAAGGAGCCGGTGATCCCGAACTATCCGGTCTGCGTCGAGTGCAAGCGCCGGGAGACGGTCTGTCGTTACCACGAAGGCGACCACTGCATGGGCATGGTCGCCCGCGCCGGCTGCGACGCCCCGTGTCCGGCCGCCGGCATCCCCTGCGAGGCCTGCCGCGGGTTCATCGACGATCCCAACATCCCGGCCCTCGAGAAGGTGCTGGTCGAGCAGGCCGGGTTCACCCCTGAACGAGCCGCCGAGAAGGGGCGCATGTTCACCGCCAATGCTCTGGAGGCCGCCAAATGACCTCAACCGCCCATATCGACGTCCACCATCTCACGCGCGTCGAAGGTCACGGCAACATCGTCGTGAACGTCTCCGACGGCGCCATCGAGAAGTGCGAGTGGCAGGTCCCTGAGGCTCCGCGCTTCTTCGAGTCGATGGTCCGCGGACGCCACTACTCCGAAGTGGCGCGCATCACCAGCCGCATCTGCGGCATCTGCGCCGTCGGCCACACGCTGGCCTCCGTGAAGGCCACCGAGACGGCCCTCGGCATCGAGATCAGCGAGCAGAGCTGGAAGCTCCGCGAGATCCTCAAGCACGCCGAGAACGCTGACTCCCACGTCCTGCACGCCTACATCCTGGTGGCGCCGGACCTCGCGGGAGCCCCCTCGGTCTTCCCGCTCGTCGAGACCATGCCCGAGGTCGTCGCCTGCGCGCTGCGCCTCAAGCGGCTCTGCCACGAGTGGGGTTCGCTCATCGGCGGCCGCACCACCCATCCCACCATGGTCGTCCCCGGCGGCATGGCGTCGGTTCCCACCACCAAGGAGCTCGCCGAGCTCAAGGACAAGCTCATCGCGGCCGTGCCCGACCTGCAGGCAACGCTCGAGACCGTCAAGGCCCTGGCGCCGAACGTGCCGGCCTTCGACCGTCCCACCGAGTACATCGGTCTCGCCAACGACGAGAACTACGGCCTCTACGACGGCGAGATCTCCTCGATCCTGCCGGACGGCACCCAGCAGCGCTACCCGGTGGCCGACTACAAGCTGGTCACCAACGAGTTCGTGGTCGCCCAGTCGACGGCCAAGTACACCAAGAACAAGACGGACTCCTACGCCGCCGGCGCGCTGGCGCGGTTCAACAACAACTACGACAAGCTCGTCCCCGAGGCCAAGGAAGCGGCCGAGGCACTGGGCCTGGCGCCGATCTGCACCAATCCGTACATGAACACGGTGGCGCAGGTCGTCGAGGTCGTCCACAGCGTGTACGACTCACTGCGCATCATCGACGAGCTGCTCGAGACCGGCGTCGAGCTGGAGCCCCTCGCCGAGCCGACCAGGTACGGCAAGGGCGCCAACTCGGTCGAGGTGCCGCGCGGCATCCTCTTCCACGAGTATGAGTACGACGCCGACGGCATCTGTCAGGGCGGCAACTGCATCATCCCGACCAACCAGAACCACAACAACATCCAGCACGACTTCAACGCGCTCGTGCCGGAGCTCCTCGAGGCAGACAAGAGCGAAGAGGAGATGGAGCTGGCGTTGTCGATGCTGGTGCGGGCGTACGACCCGTGCATCTCGTGCTCCACGCACGCCCTCGACGTCAAGTTCGTGCGCTGAGGGTTAGACGACGGTATCTGACGGTACCTGACTGACGACCGCGGTCGAGTGCCGTGCGCTACCTGGTCGGACTGGGCAATTTCACCGCCGGCGACGACGCCGTCGGGGTCCATGTGATCGACCATGTATGGGCGCACGGCCTCGACCGCGGTTTTTCCGCGATCGACCTCGGCGCCAACGCCATGAACCTCGTCTCGTACCTCAACGAGGAGACCGAGGCGCTGCTCGTGGTCGACGCGACCCAGCTCGGCCGCGAGCCGGGCGAGTACGTGATCTTCACGCCCGACCAGGTGGAGACACAGAAGGAGTTGGCCGGCATCAGCACCCACGAGGGCGATGCCCTCAAGGTGGTCGAGATGGCCGCCGGCGCCGGCTACACCATCCCTCCCATCGCCGTAATGGGCATCGAGCCGCTCGCCATGGCCTGCGGCACCCTCGAGCTCTCGGAGCGACTCGCCGAACGCGTGCCCGAGTACACGCAGGCGGCGATCGACTACCTGCTCAAGATGTGAGCCGCCCGGCGGCGGACCGTCAGCCGGACCCCTTCATCTTGTCGATCTCGCGCTGGACGTCGGCTTCCGTCGTATCGCGGTCGCCGAGCGCCGACCAGGCATGGAACGCCAGCCCGATCCCCCAGCCGATCATCACCCACATCGGCCAGAAGCCGACCCGGGGACCCATCGCCCAGATGAACACCATGAAGCCGTTGATGATGAGGTACGTGACGAGGTGCCAGTAGAAGTCGTGGCGTTTCTTGATGCGCTTGATCGCCGCCTGGCGCAGCTGTTCTTCGTCGGTCGCGGGCGTCTGGTCGGGCATCGGCGTCCCCCTGTCGCGGTCCTTCCGACGGGAAGCCTATCAGCGCATCGATCCGCCCCCGTCGCCGGACCGCAACTGATGACTGCGTGAACCGTCACTCATCCTGAGCGGCAGATGAAGACGAGAGCGTACGTGCACGAATCAGAGCGGTGAGGCCGTCGAGGTCGGACGGTGTCGCCTCTGTCGCGGTCGCGAACGGGACGAGCTCCCGCACGCCGCGCACGATCTCGCCGGTCCCGTCGCCGAGCGGAGTCCTCCCCCTCAGCTCGCTCGCCTGAGCACCCACGAGCAGCTCGACCGCGACGACCAGCTCGCCGAGGCGCACCAGCTCATCGAGCTTGCCGGCGGCCAGGCTCGTCCAGTTGTAGCGGTCCTCGATGCCCTCGGCACACGACGTGCTGGGTCCCTCCGTCGACACCGGGTGGGCGAGCGCCCGGGCCTCGGCCACCAGCCGCTGGACAAGGATCTGGTACATCGCCAGGCCGCTGTCGCTCGCCTCAGCGTCGCCGACCAGCCCCGTAGACAGACCAGACCACTGGGTGTCGAGGAGCTTGATGGAGCGCTCCTGTGAGCTCGTCAGCGCCGTCGCGAGCGAGATGCGAGCAAGATCGAGCGCCGCCGTGAGCGTCTGGAGCTCGAAGTTGCCGACCGACACCACCCGGTCCTCCGAGACGACGACGACGGGGTTGCCCTGCCCCGAGTCGAGCTCTACCGCGAGCACGCGGCGGGCGTGGTCGAGCGCGTCCCACAACGCGCCGTCGACGCCCGGCGCGCAACGGAATGTGAGGGGATCCTGCAGGTTCCGGGCGGCACCGGCCTGCCAGAGGTAGCTGCCCGCCAGCAGGCGACGCATGGTCCCAGCGCTCCTCATGACCCCCTCTTGGCCGCGTAGCCCGACCGCGAACGCATGGAGCGATGAGAGGTTGCCGCCGAACGCCTCCAGGCTCACGGCCGCGGCGCCGTCCATCGCCTCGGCCACGGACCACGCGTCCCACAGCGCCAGAGCCGCATAGCCGGTGTCCAGAGCGGCGTTGCCGATCATCGCCAGACCCTCGCCCGGCGCGAGACGGAAGTCTCCAAGCGCTCCCTCGGCCATCTCGGCCATGTGCATGAGGCTGTGGCCGAGGACGTGCACGGGCGGCTCATCGCCGCCATTCAGCGTCTCGACGACGCGGTCGGCCAGCTCCGGTCTCACGCCGACCGTTCCCAGCGCGAAGTGGTTGACGAGGCGCAGCATCCCGGCGCGGACGACATCGGGCGCGTAGAGCGCCCCCTGACCGATCCGATGGAGGTCCAGCAGCCGGCGATTGAAGGCATCGACGGTCTCCGGCTCGACGGCCGCTCGCTTGAGTACGCCGAGGCCGGTGCTCAGGCCGTAGACCTCGTCGCCGCGTTCCCAGCTCCGCTCGACGACCCCCCGCGCCTTGGCCATGCGCTCGTGGACGCCGGCGGCCAGCTCGACACGCTCTCGCGCCCGTGCGACGCGCACGACCTCATCGAGCGTCAGATCGCTACCGGAGACGACGACCGCCATCGGAGACCCCCAGGATCGCCAGACCGAGCTACCGCGTGACCGTAGCACCCCGACGGAGGACTCCTCAACAGCGTCCGCAGTGCAGGCTCGGACCCTCAGCGCAGCGCGAGAGGGGCAGACCGGACGGCCCGGGCTGCCGGGTTCTCCTCGGGTACCATAGGCGGCCATGGGGCTGCGAAAGGACAAGGGCGGACAACGGGAACCACCGCCACATCCAGATGAGTCGACGCGGCCCAGGCGGCGGCGCAGGCGCATCGTCTGGATCGCCGCCGCCCTGGCCCTCCTGCTCGCCGGCGCCCTCGCCTGGACGCTCGTGGAGCCGCGGATCGTCACCGTGGCGGAGTACGAGATCACGAGTCCGGACGTACAGGCCGCGCTCGACGGCACTCAGATCGTCTTCCTCACCGACATCCACCACGGCACGTACCTCTCGCGCGATCGCGTCCGCTCCCTCGTCGATCGCGTCAACGGCATGCATCCCGACCTGGTCGTCCTCGGCGGCGACTACATCCACGGCGGTGCCGACCGCATCGAGCCGTGCTTCGCGGAGCTCGCCCGCCTGCGAGCGCCGCTCGGCGTCTACGGCGTCCTCGGCAACCACGACCACTGGGCGAGCACCAGGCTCAGCGAGGAGTCGATGGCCGACGCCGGCATCGAGCAGCTCGACAACCGCGGCGTGTGGATCGAGCGCGGAGGCGGGAGGATCCGCCTGGGCGGGGTCGGCGACCTCTGGGAGGACGAGCAGCGGATCGAGGCGACGACCGGGGGCACCTCGCCGGACGACTTCGTCCTGCTCCTCACGCACAACCCCGACTACGTGGAGGAGCTCACGCCGGGGGCGGTGGACATGGCCCTCGCCGGCCACACGCACGGCGGCCAGGTCACCCTGTTCGGCCTCTGGGCTCCTACGCTGCCCTCGAAGCTCGGGCAGAAGTACCGGAGCGGGCTCGTCGAGACGGGGCCGGTGCCGGTGATCGTCTCCAACGGCATCGGTAGCATCACCCCACCGCTCCGTTTCGGCGCCCCGCCGCAGATCGTCCTGGTCACCCTGCGCCGCTCACCCTGACGGGCGATAGTCCGATCCCGGGCGAGAGTCTGGTCCCATCTGCTCCGTGATCGGGCCATCGGCCGTGGCCCAGGCCATCGGCCCCGGCCACCGCTCACGGCCACCGGCCACCGGCCCTTGGGGTATGATATTGGCATATGCTCAGAAACGAGGTGGGGCAAAGCCCCTCGTCGGGTCGGCAGAGGAGCGACGACCCCCGTCGGGGATCGACCGGCGCCCGCCGTCGGCCAAAGGCCCGGGATGAGATCGGAGGAGCAGCGCATGACGACCGTCGCAGTAGTCGGTGCCAGCCCGAACGAGGAGAGGTACTCCAACAAGGCCATGAGGCTGCTCAAGGAGCACGGCTACACCCCTGTCCCCATCTCCCCCAAGCACGATCTGATCTGCGATACCAGGGCGTATCCCACGCTTGGTGAGCTTGAGGACGAGGTCGACACCGTCTCGATGTACGTCGCGCCGTCCAGGCAGGATGCGATCATCGAGGACATCATCGCCCTCGCCCCCCGGCGCGTGATCTTCAACCCGGGAGCCGAGAACCCCGCGGCCTACGAACGGCTCGCGGCCGGATCGGTCGAGGTGGTCGAGGCCTGCACGCTGGTGCTCCTGCGGACCGGGCAGTTCGACGACGGCGCCGACGGCTCCGAGCTTCCGACCTGACCGGCTTCTCCAGTGCCCGGTCGGCGGCGAGCATACCCGCGAGCCGGCGCGAGGCGACAGGAAGACCGACCGCGCCCCGGCCTCACTCGCCCAGCAGCTTCGAGCCAGAGCGGCCGTACAGCGCCGGTCCGGCGGCCCAGAGCAGCAGCTCGTCGCCGCCGATCGCCCGGTAGTAGAGACACATGATGTAGACCAGCACGTAGCAGCCGACGACGACCTCCGCGATCACGAGCACCCAGGGGAAGGCGATGAAGAGGACGTCGCCAAGACCGCCCGGCGGTATCGAGAACAGCACCGGGAGCTGCAGTAGATACCCCGGCACCGCCAGCAGGAGCAGGCCGAGCAGCGTGCGCCAGATGCCGGCCGCCGGCAGGAGACGGAAGCTCGCCGCGAAGGCGCGCCACAGGCCCAGGCGGCCGTCGACGAGCGCCGGCAATAGGTAGACGAAGGGCAACTGAACGAGCAGCCCGAGCAGCGGGGTGAGGAACAGGTAGCCCCAGGGGACGAGCGAGCCGAGAAGCGTGACGGCGACGCTGGGGATGCCGACCAGGATCGCCGCCGCGACGATCGTGTAGAAGCGGCGGTAACCGGCGAAGATGTCGAGCGCCTTCGCCGGGCGCCCCTCGCGTACGCGGCCGGCCACCATCCCGACCAGGCCGGCGATGAGCGGCGCCATGACCACGCCGACGATGGACCCCAACAACAGCCGCGACATGTCGCCGCCCAGACCGAGGCCTTCACCGAGGCCGATGCCGCCGCCGGAGCCGAACACGCTGCCGGCCCCGACGACGATCATGATCACCACGTAGGCCGCGGCGCCGGCCAGCACCGTGCCGCCGATCAGCGCCCCGGCGTCGCGGCGGAACAGCGCCCACGCCAGACGGAACGGACCGGGACCGGGCGTCTTCTCGCGGGGTCGACGAGACCCGCTCACCACAGGACGTTGCGCGGAATCACGAGAACAGCGATTCCTCGTCACCGAGGAAGGCTGGATTCCCCAGGGGTTTGAAGCGCTTCAGGCCTCGCTTCGGACGGTATCGCTGAGCGAACACCAGACTGCTGTCCTGATCGCACGCCTGAACCCTCGCGAAGACCGCGTCGGTGCGCTCCCCGTCGACCGTCAGGTAGCCGTCGTAGGCGACCACCGCGGCGTCGAGATCGCCACGCCCCTTGAGCGAGAGCAGCGCCATCTCGACGCTCTCCTCGAAGGTCTCGGCGACGTGGCGATGGAGGGTCTTCTCCCCGTTGATCACCTCGATCGCGAAGGGGATCAGGGTGCCACCGGCAGAGACGCTCTCAGCGGCATGATCCAGTGCCTCCAGGGCGAGATCGACAAGCTCCTCATCGATACTCTCCGGGTCCGACATCGGCTCCCCCTCGTGGCTGCCGCTTGCGTGCGAGCATCATAGTAGGAGGAGGCGTCGGGGCACCGGCGTTTCGCATGCTGCGGACGGGGAACGCCCCAACCTATCGGCCGGCGGCACGACCGGCCGAGCGGTCGAGGAGTCCCGAGGTCGGACGGGGGAGCAGTGATGGCGGAAGAGACCGAGCGAGACCAGCGGCGGTTGCGGGAGCTGGCGGAAGCACGACACGCCGTCATCCTCGCCCACAACTACCAGCGCCCGGAGGTGCAGGACGCGGCCGACATCGTCGGCGACTCGCTCGAGCTCGCCCGCAAGGCCGCGGCCACCGACGCCGAGGTCATCCTCTTCTGCGGCGTCTACTTCATGGCCGAGACGGCCTCTATCCTGGCGCCGGAGAAGACGGTCCTGATGCCGGAGCCGAACGCCGGCTGCCCGCTGGCCGACACCATCACCGCCGATCGGCTGCGGGCGCTCAAGGCCGAGCACCCGGACGCGGTCGTGGTCACCTACGTCAACAGCAGCGCCGAGGTCAAGGCGGAGTCGGACGTCTGCTGCACGAGCTCCAACGCCGTCGAGATCGTCGAGCGCTACCCGCCCGAGCAGGAGATGATCTTCGCGCCCGACCGTAACCTCGGCGACTTCGTCGCCCGCAGCAGCGGCCGCAAGCTGATCATCTGGGACGGCTTCTGCCACGTCCACGACTCCATGCGGGCCGACGACGTGCACGCCCGCCGGGAGCAGTACCCCGGGGCGAAGGTGATGGCCCACCCGGAGTGCAGGCGCGAGGTGCTCGAGCTCGCCGACGCCGTGCTGAGCACCTCGGGCATGCTGCGCTGGCCCGGCGAGGTGGACGCTTCCACGTACATCGTCTGCACCGAGACCGGGCTGCTCCACCGGCTGCGGCAGCTCTACCCCGACAAGCGCTTCGTCGCCGTCGGACCCACAGCCGTCTGCCCCAACATGAAGCTCACCACCCTCGCGAAGGCCGTCGCCGCCCTGAAGGAGATGAAGAACGAGGTCCGCGTGGACCCGGAGATTCGCGAACGGGCGCTGGCGGCGGTGCAGCGGATGGTGCAGTGACGGAAGCCGGGTAGCGCGGCGCCGGCGGCTCTGAGCTCTGAGCCGCGGTCAGGCCCGGTGACGCGTGCAGTAGTCGTCGATGGCGGCGTGGAGCGCGTCGGCGGCGAAGCCCGAGCAGTGCTCCTTTTGCGGCGGCAGCCCGCCGAGCGCCGCGGTGACCTCGGCGTTGGTCAGCGCGCGGGCCTCGTCGAGTGTCTTCCCCATGGCCATCTCCGTCACCATGCTGGAGCTGGCCACCGCGGCGGCGCAGCCGAAGGTCTGGAAGCGCACGTCGCTGATGCGCCCGTCGTCGACCTTGATGGCGACGCGGATGACGTCCCCGTCCTCGGCCGCGCCGATCTCGCCGACGCCGTCGGCGTCGGGCAGCGCACCGACGTTGCGTGGATGGGCGAAGTGCTCGAGAACGACGTCCGTGTACACGCTCAACCTCCCGCCATGATGCTCAGCTTCCCGCGACCATGCTCAGGCTCCCGCCACGACACTCACGCGCCCGCCATGAGCGGGCTCATCGCCCGCAGCCGCTCGACCACGCCCGGGAAGACTTCGAGGAAGTAGTCGACGTCGGCGTCGTCGGTGGCGCGCCCGAGAGTCAGACGAAGGCTGCCGCGGGCGCTCACCTTGTCTCGGCCCATCGCGACGATGACCCCGCCGGGCCCCTCCGACCGGGCCGAGCAGGCCGAGCCGCTGGAGGCGGAGATGCCCAGCTCGTCGAGCCGCAGCACGAGCGCCTCGCCCTCGACACCGCGGACGCTCAGACAGACGTTGCCGGGCAGGCGCTGGCGGCGATGACCGAGCAGCTCAACCTCCGGCACACTCGAGAGCACGCCCTCGATGAGGCGATCCCGCAGCGCCTCCAGTCGGGGCCCGGCGGTGGGCAGCGCGTCGACGGCCAGCTCCAGCGCCTTCCCCAGCCCGACGATACTCGGCACGTTCTCGGTCCCCGACCGCAGACCATGCTCCTGGCCGCCGCCGTGGATGACCGGTACCAGCTCGATGCCGCGTCGTACGTACAGCGCCCCCACACCCTTCGGTCCGTAGAGCTTGTGACCGGAGAGCGACAGCAGGTCGACGTCGAGTCTGCGGACGTCGATCTCAAGGGAGCCGACCGCCTGCACCGCGTCGGTATGGAAGACCGCTCCGTGCTCGTGGGCGATGCGGGCGAGCTCAGCAATCGGCTGCAACGTCCCGACCACGTTGTTGGCGAGCATGACCGAGACGAGGCGCGTGTCGGGACGGAAGGCGCCCGTGTACGCGTCCAGATCGACTACTCCGTCGCGGTCGACCGGCACGACGATTGGCTCCCAGCCCCGGTAGCGCTCCAGGAAGCGCACGGCCTCGGCGACCGCCGGATGCTCCACCGCGCTCGTGATCAGATGACCGGCCGCGTGCGTCTCTGCGTGGCCGACGATGGCGAGCGAGTCCGCCTCGCTGCCGCCGCCGGTGAAGACGATCTCGTCCTCCTCGGCGCCCAGCGCCGCCGCCGTCTGGGCGCGAGCGGCCGCCACCGCTCGGTTCGCCCGTCGGCCGAGCCGATGCGGCTCCGACGGGTTGCCGAAGTCGCCGCGCAGGTACGGCAGCATCGCCTCCACGACGCGCTCGTCGGGCGGCGTCGTGGCGGCGTGGTCGAAGTAGATCTCTCTCATCGCGGACCTGACCTCTGCGCGTAGTCAATCCCAATCAATTCACTTGGGTATCAGTCTACCAGCAACCACGCACCTCTGCTGCACACATGCCCAAACCTGACCAGACCCTCACTTCCGCAGGCGCAGTGTGACGGAGCGCGCCTCGGCGGCGGCGTCGAGATGCGCGCGCAGGAGCCTGGAGCGTTGCCGGAGATCCATCCCGCCGGTGGTCTCCCGCCGGGCCGCCTCGAGGGCCGACCGGAGCTCGTCGACGGAGAGGACGGTGGCGGCGATCGAGAAGCGGGTCTTCGAGCGTCCCTCGTTGAACTCCGCCAGCATCTCGCGCAGCAGCTGCTCCCGCAGGCTCTGCTCGGCGACGAACGCCTCGATGCCGTCCCGCTCGACGGCGGCGATGTTCTCCTCCAGCGCCGCGTAGCAGACGAAGGTGTCGCGCTCGCGACCGTAGGCCCGGTGTGCCGCCCAGCGCTCGCAGGAGGCGGCCTGCTCGCAGTCCCAGCAGAACTCGACCCCCTGGCGGCGGAGCGCGCAGGTGATGAACGGACAGCCGGCCGCCATCCGCGACTCGGTCTTGCAGCCCCCGCAGCGGCTCTCACCCTCGGTGTGGTGGCGTGGGCAGAGCCGGCACGAGAGCCCGCAGACGCCGACCTCCGGGTAACGGATCTCCATCGCATCCCCTCTCTTGCCGAGACACCCGCCGGACGTGCCGGCTCTCCGGTCTCAGTCCACTGCACACCGGAGGAGGTTCACGGGGACCGCCGGCGCGGCACTCTGCGGGTCGGTGGCGCTGTCCGAGTGTCCCCGATCGGGCTGGCGAGCCTGCGCTCGAGGTCCGTGAAGGCGGAGATCACTTCGGGGGCCTCGAAGGCCCGGTTACGTCTGCCGAGCGTCGTCTGCGACAGGACTCCCGCGTCTGCAAGCCGGGCGATCGCTTGATTGGTCGCCTGGGTGCTGCGTTCGATGAGCGCGGCAGCGCTCCGCACGGTGACGACCGGCGCGCCGGGCAGTGCCCTGAGCAGGAGGTCGGCGGCCGAGTCGGTCCTCACCCGCCCGAGACGCTCCCGCCAGGCCGCGTCAAGGTCCCGGATCCGCCCCTCGAAGGCATCCGCGTCGGCCACCGCCCGCCTGGTCGCGGCTGCGAACAATCCCATCCAGCGGTTGAGACCCTGCTGGGCCTCGGCTGAGGTCGCCGGACCCATGTAGCGCGTTGCGCTGAGGCCCGCCACGTACTCATCCGCCCAGGTAGCCAGGACCAACGACACCGGGGGCAGTGCTCGCGAGACCAGGCCGCGTCGACGCAGGACCAGATGGATGAGCGACCGCCCGACACGGCCGTTGCCGTCGGCGAACGGATGGATCGTCTCGAACTGCGCGTGGGCGATCGCGGCCTGCGCCACAGCCGGCAGCCAGTCGTCGTTGCAGAAGGAGCACAGGTCGGCGATGAGGTCGGTCACCTGCTCTGGAGGCGGCGGGACGTACTCGGCCGAGCACGGATTGAACGCAGAGCCGCCGATCCAGTTCTGCTCGTTGCGGAATCGGCCCCCGTGGGATTCCAGTCGCGTCCCCGCCAGCAGGCGACGGTGGATCTCCAGGAGCAGCTCGGCTGAGACCTCATCGCCTGGGCCGGTGGCCTCGACCGCATAGAGCATGGCCTCGATGTTGCCCAGCACCTCTTCGGCCGTCACGTCGCGGGTGGGCTCCCCCAGGGCTTGCCGGGCGTCGGCCCGAAGCAGGCGGCGGGCCCCGATCTCCAGCCCCTCAATACGCGATGAGGCGACCGACTCGGTCCGCAGGAGAAGGCGGGCCAACGCCTCGCTGCCAGACAGCGCGGCGACCGAGAGGTCGAAGCGCGTCAGCTCGGCTTCGGCCTCACTCACATCGGCTGCGACCGGCCCCTCGAGGACGACGGTCCGCCCGACGAGGGGGTCGGGCAGATAGGCGTCGTAGTCGCAGGAGAGCCGGTCTCTGCGGGGCAAGCCCGCGCCTTGGTCGGTCACCCAGTGGCGCCGGATAACCTTGGCCACAGCTTCTCCTAAGTCAAGGTTGAGACATAACCTTGATTATGATGCCACACGTGTCAAGGCGAACGAAGGCACAGCGACGCTCCGCAGGGAGGAAGGTGACGATTCGCCGGCAGTCATGCTGGTGGCGAGGCCCAGAGTCGAACTGGGGACACCATGATTTTCAGTGGTGAGCTTGGGGTGATGGGCGATTGCTGGAGGTGTCGGATTGTGCTGCACAGTGGCGCGCTCTGGGCGGTGGCGAGAGTTGCGAGTACCTGCCTGTAGTCGAGCATGGTGAGGCGTCTTGTCGGCAACTCGGCGGCAAACGCAGTGTTCGCGCTGGCCGCGGCCGTGAACCACTCGGTGGGATCAGGGCGCCCCACCATCCGCAACAGACCAACCATGCTCCGCAGACCCCCGCCGCATGGCTTCGGCATACAGCTCGGCGTTGGAGACCTCGACCGCAGGATCGGCCCATCGCCGAAGGTCGCCGATCAGCTTCTCGTCTACTTCCCGCTCCCAGAACTCCTCCGGCACGCTCAGCGCCCTCAGCGCATCAGGAGAGGCATCGCCATCCTCAACGGCTGAAAGCAGCCGCCAGGCGAGCTCAGCGAGAAGGTAATGCAGCAGCGAGGTCGCTGCCATCGACGTCAACCGACCGTTGGCGACATCCTCAAGCAGCACCACCGGGCAGATCTCGCCGGTCGATGCCGGCAACCACAGACCGAAGATGTCCTCGCAGCCGTCATCGCCGACGACCACCATCCCCTCGGGAATCGGGTAGTCGTGGTCACGAAGAAAGGCCGTCGCCCGAGCGAGCGAGAGCTCCTTCTCACCTGCAGCGGGATAGAGATTGACGTTCCCCCCGGCGAACGAGGGTCCATCCCAGAGCCGGTAGAGCGCCCACACCTCGTCTGGAAGCTGTACGCCCAGCCGAGACTCAGCCTCCTTCAGATCCTCCTCAGAGGCCGGCGGACCGAGGATGTGCTCATCTGGCGTCGCCTCGATGGCCGACAGTATCGGCGCGAGCTGCTCTGCGAACGACCCGCTGGGAGGAGACGGGCCGCCCACCTGACCGCCACCGACGGCATCCTCCGCGGCGGCGGCGCCCTCCGCAGCGGTGACACGCAACTCGCGTTCCTCGTCTTCCGTGGGACTGCCTGCCGCTTGGTCGGCCTCTTCCTGGTTGTCGAGAGCCCGTTTGCTGCGCTCGAACAACCTCCGCCAGCCGGCACCACGGCGGCTCATCACGGAGCCAACCGCAGTCTCGGGCGTCGATTCCGGTGGCCAGTCGAAGGTTGCCTCGCTGAGCCGCTCGAACTCGACGTTGCGGATCTTCCAGGCAGCGAACTTCTCGCGCAGGCGTTCGCTCGCGAAGATGCACCGCGCACCAGCGACCGGCACGAAGAGATCCGATCCATCCCAAGAGTCCTCTGGGAAGAACTGGCCGCGCCACCAAGTCTCGGGCCCCTCGGACGTCTGCCTCACGAAGGGGGTCCGACGCCAGTCCTGGAGTCGACCGCAACGACCGGTGATCGCCAACCCGTGGTAACCGGCCAACACCTCGCCCTTCTTGCCCGCAAGCTCAACCCGATAGGTCCTCCAGCCGGTCAGCTCGGCATCCTCCAGCAGCATCCGCAGGCGCTCGCTGATGACCACAACCCACAACATGTCGGTCCAGATGATGTCACCGGGCACGCCGCTTCCGTCAGCCCAGCGCAGGAGTGCCGGCCCCAGAACGGGTCTCCTCTTGCCGCGCGTGTAAGCCCAGGCCGTGCCGTCCGAGAACTCATACGTAGCCCGAAACGCGTGGCCGAGCGGGTCATCGAAGCTGTAGAACCGCTCGAATCCGGGGAACCACTCAGAACTCGATCTTGAGGTGCTTGCCTCTTGCGAGTGCTCTGCCATGGGCTAGTACCTGCTGTCGAGTCGCGTGGGGATGCTCATCCATCCACTTCTTCCAATTCGCATTGTACCTCCCGCTTCCATGTAGCGTCGTATGACGGTCAGAACGTATCCATGCACCGTACTCCGCTCTGTTGACGTCGATGTCCCACTTCTTCCAGAACTTCTTGGCGAACTGCTTCGGGAAGATGTGATGCGCATGGTAGTCCTTGCGCTGCTGGTTCGTGAAACCCGTTCTCCAACACAACCGCTTCCGGAAGTCCTTCTGACTTGTCTTACGGACCTTCTTCGGTATGCCCCTGTAGGCTCGACGTGCCCAGCGATACGGGGCCTTGACCATATCCCAGGCGGCGCTCCCCCACTTCGCAGCCTTCCCCCCGCGGCTTGCCAGCCGCCCAGCCCTGATGCCCCATCGAACGCCTGTGACGGCCTTGCCGCCGGGAACGAATGTCAGAGCAACATCTAGCGCGGCCACTCTCCAGTCGCCCCCGCACATATCGTAGTACCAGAAGCGGGTCGCGCGTTCGACAGAGCGCGTGTAGAGGTTCCAGCCACTCCGCGCCTTCCGCACAAGGTACTTCGGGTCTGTGGAGGCCCGCTTCGCCGTGTGATAGACCTTCTTCGCCACCTTCTTGGCGGTGCTCTTTGCCCAGGACCAAAGGGACTCCCCGCTGTTGTCCAGGTGTGAGACAGGATCCCCGCCGCAGTACTGATACGGACTCTCTTCCCCATCGGCGTTGGCGATGTCCTTGCTGATGAACTGGCGGGTGTAGGGGTCGTAGTGGCGGGCCGAGCAGTAGTAGAGCCCGCTCTCGGCATCGTAGGCATAGCCTGCGTAGCGTAGGATCTGGCGCTCGGCGATCTCGGCGGCCAGCTGCGAGGTGATGTCGTTGACCGCCCGGGTCGTGGTGCTGGTCGGGTTGCCCCACTCGTCGTAGCGGTAGGCGACAAAGGCATCGCCCTCCTCATCGAGCAGCTGCACGACATCGCCGCGGTCGGTGGTGATGACCACAAACAGCGTCGGGCTGGTCGAGTCGGCCGGGCAGCGGTAGGTACCGGCGTAGGGCCGGCCCTCCTCGTCGTAGAGGTAGTCGATCCGCCAGTCATCACCTGAGTCGGGGTCGGCCACAAGCGAGAGCAGGGTCAGACCCTCGTAGGTGTAGGCGGTGGTCGTCTCGATAGAGCCGTCATCGACGACCGACTCGATGCGCTGACCGGCGGCATCGTAGGCGTAGGTGGCGTTGATGCCGGTATCGACGTTGGCATAGGAGATGAGGCGGCCGGTCGGCAGGTAATCGTAGGTGATCTGGTCGGGATCGGCGCTTGGGCCCTGCTCGGTGCGCCAGCCCTGGTCGGCGTCGTAGTCGAACTCGGTGGTCACCCCGCCGTAGGTCATCGTGGAGAGAAGGTTGTCGGTGTAGGTGAGGCTGGCCGTGCCCCCGGAGTCGGTGAAGGCGGTCAGGTTGCCGGCGGGGCTGAAGGTCGTCGAGGTCAGCCCGCCGAGCGCGGACTTGTAGAGGCGGCCGGCGGCATCGTACTCGTAGTCGGCAACGACGATGTCATCGCCCCAGACGAAGTCGAGGTCCTGGGTGTCCTTGCGGCCGGAGTCGCCGTCGTAGGTGTAGGTGCCGTCCCTGGTATCGAAGCCACTGCCCGACTGTCCAGTCAGCTGACCGGCACCGTTGAAGGTGCGCGAGAAAGTCAAGCCCCCGGTCAGGGTGGCGACCCTCCAGCGCTCGGCCTCATCGCGAGTCGTGACTTGCCGGGTGATGGTCGTCGTCTCCGGCGGTTCCGGCGGCGTGCCGGGGCCTGTGATGATCTCTGCCGCTCGCGTGTACTCCTGGAGGCGCACATCGTTGGTGATTGTCAGCCTAGTCTGCGGCGTATCTCCGTTGTCGTAGGCGACCGTCTCAATGGCGCCCGACGCCGAGTTCTCCGGAAAGGTGAACTCGTGCGACACGCCGGCGGCGTCGAGCTCATTGCTGTCGGTGATTCGACCGAGTGAGTCGACGGTGCAATCGATTTCGAGGACGTCGCTGCCGCCAGCGGTGGCGGTGGCGTGCCGTTCTGTGTCGGTGTTGCCGAACTCGTCGTAGGTGAAGGTCAGCGTCGAGACGGTCACCTCGGGGCTCGGGCCGAAGTCTTTCTCGACCTGCGTGAGGACCTGCCCAACGTCGTTGTACGTGTACTCGGTCTGGCGGTCGCCCTCACGCTCCTTGACAGGCCGGCCGGCCCCATCGTAGGTGTAGGTGATAGCGATTCCGTCGGCGTCAACTCTGCGCAGTTCCCACCCGAGCGTGTTGTAGTCCGTCGTCGAAGAGCCGGTCTCGATCACGCGGCCGAGCAGATCGAGAGTGTAGCTCGTGGTGAAGCCGGCCGGGGTGGTGGTCGAGGTCAGTTGATCGCCCTCGTTGTAGGTGTGTGTGGTGGTCTCGACCGCAGAGGAGTTGGCACCGTGCTCGTAACCCTCCGAGCTCTCCTTGACGTTCTCGAGGTTGCCCTCGGCGTCGTAGGTGTTGATCGTGACGCTGCCGTCGGGGTGCTCCTGCCGAATGACCTGGCCGGCCTGGTCGTAGGTGTACTCGGTATCGGCGGTATCGCCCGGCTCCGTCTCGCTGGTCAGCTGCCCGAGACGGTCGTAGATCGAGCGGGCAGAGCGGACCTCGTCGGTGGCGTTCACGGCACCCAGCTCCCAGTGCTTGGTGACGTTGCCGGCGGCGTCATACCTCCACGTCTCATCCGCCCCGCCGACCGTCGAGTCGGTGGCGGAGACCGGGTTGCCGAGTCCGTCGTAGGTGGTCGTGGTGGTCGATGCGAGGGTTGCGTCGATGCCGTTGTGGAGATAGGTCCAGCACTTGGTCTCGCGGCCGGCGGGATCGTAGCCGTACTCGTCGTAGTCGGGCGCTGCGCCGTCGTAGTACTTGCCCCAGTCGGCCTTGACGTCGCTGCCAGTGACCGTCCTCCAGGTCTCGATGATGTTGCCCATCACGTCGTAGAGGTAGTGGGTGACCACCCCCGAGGCATCGGTGCTCGTCTCGAGGCGACCGGCCAAATCGTAGGTGTTGGTGACGATGGTGGTCGGTTGCTCGCTTGTTGTGCGCAACTCGGTCTCGGAGAGCAGGTTACCGAATTCGTCGTACTCGCAGGTCTCGATGAGGTCCTCGGGTGTGCCCTCGTAGGTGAGTTGCACGTCCTCATGAGTGATTGTCTCCGGCTCGCCGTTATCGGCGAAGCTTGCGTAGGTGGTCTCTGCCCAGACGCCGTTGGAGACTTGCTCGTTGACATCCGGTTCGGAGAGATCGACACCGCCTGAGATGAGATGCTTCTCGCTGGTCGTGCGCCCGTAGCCATCGTAGGTGTACTCGCTACGGGCGATCCTGGAGCCGTCGGCGGTCAGCTTCTCATTGGAGACGGTGAGATTCTTGGCGGCGTCGTAGTAGTTCTTGACGTAGGTCTTCTCGACCCCGTCCACGATGACGGTCATCTCGTCGGGCAGGTCGTTGCCGGCCGAGTAGTCGGCCTCGGTCGCAAGCTCAGTGGCATCGTCGGGCTCCTCGACGACCTCCGTCGGCTTGCCCTCCTCGTCGAGGATGGCTTCGGTCTCGAAGAGGATCTCCTCGTCTTCGCCGGGGTCATCGACACACTTCTCGCTGGCTGCCTCAAGCTGATCACCGTAGGTGTAGGTGGTGGTGCTCTCAAGGCCGGTCACCCCGGGGCAGTCGACGAGCTTGACAGGCACATGGAAGGTCTCATGCCAGGTGCAGCGGACCACACGGGTATCAGTGCCTGAGCTGCCATTGACGGTGCCCTTGCGGGTCACCGTCGCCTCGGGATTGCCGGCATCGTAGGTGATCGTCGCCCTGGCATCGACGTTGGCGACGGTACGGGTGGGAGAGACTTCGGTGCTCCAGTAGTCGGCGAAGTAGATGTGTGAGAGGCGGTTCGAGCCGTCGTAGTCAAAGCTCATCTGGGCGCTCTCATCGGGCCTCGGCCACTCCAGCTGAAGGATCGCCGAGAGTCGCGATGGGGAGTACTGATACTCGATCGTTGATTCCTCATCCTGGTTGGGGAAGTAGGTGACCCGCCACGGCGAGGAGGTGGCATAGGTGACAGTACGGGTGCCGGCGGCGGTCTGGTAGGTGGCTGAGACGACCTGCTCGGAGGCGTTGCAGTCGACCGAGATCTGCTGGCCGTTGTCGGCGGTGATCACCAGGTCGCCGTCGTTCCAGGCATAGAGCGTCTCGTTGCCGTTGGCATCGGCCGCCCTGGTCAGCCGCCCCGAGGAGTTGAACCCCAACAGGCTCGAGTCGGGGAAGGTCAGTGTCCAGTGGCTGCCGACGTTGACCAGGGTCGCCGCCAGCCCGGTGGGAGCGGCCCAGTCGCTGCCGACCAACTCGAAGAGGTGCTCATCACCGGAGGCGTCGGTATAGGTGATCTCGTTGGCCGAGATGTCGAGGGCGGCATCGAAGGCAAAGTACCAGCCGGGGGCGAAGCGGTAGGCGCTTGTCCGCTCAGAAGAGTAGGAACGGGCAAGCTCGGCCGGTGGGCCCCAGCTGTCGATCGCCAGATCGGTCGTCTCGGCGATCAGGGTGCCGTCCTCGAGCTCGACCGCGCTCGCATGACCGACCCACTCGTCGAACTCGTAGGTCGTATGCTGCGGGTCGGTGCCGAAGATGTCGAGGGCGTTGGCCGTATCGTCGACCCAGCCGCTGTTCCAGCTGTTCTGCTCGGCGGCGGTAGCGATGTAGGTGTCGAAGTCGTTGTCGTCCTGATCGCCCCAGTCGAGACCGACCCGGAAGACCAGGGTGGCGGTGGCGGTTTCGGGGTCGTAGTCGCACTCATCGAGCAGCGGCTCGATGTGATCGATGCCGTAGTCGGTGGAGTCGTAGTAGGCGACATAGCCGCCGCCATCGGCGGCCTCCGAAACCCACGGTGAGGAAGGCTCCTCGGCAAACCAGGCCATCACCCCGCGACGGTCATCGACCGGCTCGGCCGCCCCCTGGTCATCGACGCGGTTGATGCCCATCTTGAGCATCGTGACCATGTCGACCTCGGAGACGTTCTCGGCGGCCACCTCGACTGCCACCATCTCGCCGATGCGGAAGTGCCCGTCGACATCGAGATCGGGGGTAACGACCGCCTCCGGCGGGTCGTAGTCGACCGAGAGCTTGGGGCGATAGTCGGCGTTTGAGTACTCGCCGGAACGCAGCTTGTGGGCATAGCTTGAGTCCCACGAGCCGGCGGTGATCAGGAAGCCTTTGTTGGCGAAGTCCTCATCGACCCAGCCCTGGACGTAGTCGACACACGACCAGTCGAGCCAGTCGGTATCGCCCTCGGGGTACTCATCGTCGAGTACCGAGGTACCTGAGATCGTCACGTTGTTCCAGGTCGCCGCCTCACCCCAGAGGGTGGAGTCGTTGGTGACCCGGTAGCACTTGAAGGGCTTGCCTGAGGAGGCCTGCCAGTACTGACGGGCGGAGAACGTGGCGTCGGTGATCACCGAGCCGGTGGGGATATTCTCGGGATTCTCGATCTGGGGGAACTTGACCAGCGTCTTGCAGAGGCTGGTGGCGACCGAGACCTTGCCGACGAAGAGATCCTCTGAGGTGCCGTAGCAGGTATCGGGATAGCCGTCGGAGATGTAGACGTCGGTCGGGTTGCGGGTGAAGAGGTTGGGATCGACGAAGACCGGATAGAGCCGCTCCTCGTCATCGAGCCACTCGGAGGGGATCTGATACGTGAAGGTGCTTGCGCCGCTTCCCGGCTCGACCTTCATCTTCGCGCCATCACAGTAGGCCGGCACGTCCGATTCATCGCGGGAGGAGTCCCAGACAAGCAGCTCGCCGATCAGCAGGACCGGCTCCTTGCCACCGGGCTCGTAGAGCCCCCAGCCGTCGACCTCGTCGTGGCGCAGCTCAAGGCCGGTGTGGGTCAGGCGGAAGGTGAAGCTGTTGGGGGCATCCGTACTGCGAAGGACGAGCGTCTCCTTGAGACCATCACCGGTCGGCTCGTAGCGCAAATCGGTGGCGGTGGCCACGCCGGGGAAGCTGGCCCGCAGATCACCGACGGTGAGCTCGCTCTCTTCGGCGCCGAGCAGATCGAGGGAGACCTCATACTGACCGGCGGTCAGCTGGAGGGGAGCACGGTTCTCGGCCTGAGGAGCGATCTCGACCTCGACCGGAGCGGCCGTGGTGGCAAAGACGCCATCGCCGATCGCCTCAAGGGTCGGGTCGATCGTCTGCCAGTCGCCGGCCTCATCCTGGAAGTGGACCGGGACCTGGGAGAAGACGACCCGTCGTTGGCCGTTGGAGAGCTCGTAGGTAGTGGCATAGGTGGTGCGCTCCTTGACGAGCTCGCGCACGACGGTAGGCTCGGCGGCGACGGCCGGTGCGGCACGCAGCGCCTCGGCGATCAGGATCCCTGCCGCAGCGATGATGCAGCAGACGATGGCGGTCAGCCTGGTCATAGTTCTCCCCCTCGACGAGACGCTACGTGGTGTGGTTGTCGGTGCTCTGTCCCGGTCGTTGCCTCAGAGACCTGGCGGGCGACCTGAAGGTGTCTGCTATCTCCGCATCACGGTCAGCTTGTTGGCGCCCTGGCGGAGCTGGTGACGACCGGCCGAGTCGACCGCCGAGACGTAGAAGCGGTAGCCGCCGCGCGGCAGCCTGCAGCGGAAGCGGACGGTCTGGGTGCTGTTGGGGCGCCGGTTGCGCTGGGTGAGGATGCGGACCACCTTGCCGCTCTTGTTGCGGATGCGGATCTTGACATCGACCCGGGCGCTGCGGCTGGCGCCGACCTTGTAGCGCAGCGTGGCGATGTTGCCGCGACGGACCTTGCTGGACTGCGGGGCGAGGGGCACCGGGTCGGGGTAGGCGATGATCGCCCCACCCTCGCCGACCGCCCAGCCGTGACCCTCGTCGAAGAAGTCGACGTCGAGCAGATCGCGAGTGAAGCCGGTGTTCTCCACGGTCCAGGTCTCGCCGCCGTTGTGGGTGGTGGCAAGACGGCCTTCGCGGGCAGCAACCCAGCCGTCGCGCTGGCCGACGAAGCAGACCGAGGTCGGCTCCGAGTCGGTATGGATGCCACGTGTGTCGTCCCACCGGAGACCGGCGTCGCTGGTGTGACGAATACCGCCGGAGATGCCGCCCATCGCCCAGCCTTCGCTGGGTGCCACGAACCACAGCGACCACCAGCGGCCGAACCTGCCTTTGCTGACCTGACGGCGCCACGTCGCACCGCCGTCATCGGTGACCACAAGGTAGGTGACCCAGCGCTGAACGACGTTGGGTTCATGGCCGGCCGCCCAGCCCCGTTGTGCGTCGAGGAAGAACACGCAGCTGAGGGTGACGGTGCTGGGAAGACCGCTCTCCTGGGCCGTCCAAGTCAAGCCGTCCGAGGTGTGGATGATCGTGCCCTCAAGTCCGACGGCCCAGCCCTGAGTGGCATGGGCGAAAGAGACGTCGGTCAGATCAAGTTGGGTCGGCGAACTCTGCAGCTGCCAGCTCGCCCCACCGTCCCCGCTGGCGATGATCGTGCCCTCGTCCCCGACCGCCCAGCCGTGGTCGGCGTCGGGGAAGGAAAGACCGGCAAGATCGACAGTGGTGGGGCTCTGCCGAGCTTGCCAGGTGCTGCCGTCGGCGGTGGCCACGATCGCACCATGCTCCCCGACCGCCACGGCCTGCTTCGCACCGAGTGCCTCGACGGCAGTGAGCGTACGGAAAGTGGCGGCGCTCGATGGGCTCCAGGTCGCACCGCCGTCGCTGCTCTGTGCCACCCCGGCGTAGGAGTCCTGGTAGCTCTCGATCGCCCAGCTGTGCTGAACGTCGAGCACGCAGAGCTGCGAGAGCGTCGTGTCGCCCTCGAGCGGCTGCGACTGCCAGCTTGTGCCGCCGTCGGTGGTGCGCAGCAGGAACTGCTCCGAGCCGTTCTGGGCAAGCGCCCAGCCGTGCTGCTCATCGAGGAAGACCAGGTCGGTGATCCACGGTGGGTCCTGTTCGTCGATCTCGAAGGTCGAGTACTGCCAGGTCCAGGTCCGGCCACCGTCAGCGGTCGCGCGGATCTCAGTCGAGGAGCGCGGGATGTATCCCCGGCTCTCGTCGGCGCCCTTCTCGATCCAGCCGTTGCAGCCCGCCCAACCGTGCTGCTCGTCGATGAAGTCCATCGTAACCGCGCCGCTCCGGGGACTCTCGACCTTCTCCCAGGTGGCCCCGCCATCGACGGTCTGGTAGAGATAGCCGCCGGCGTAGGCCCAGCCACACTCGGCGGTGACGAAGTCGATCAGCTTGAGCTGGTACATGAAGCTCGGAAACGGCCCCGGCGAGACGTCGAAGTGGGCGGTCTGCCAGTGGCGGCCGCCGTCGGTGGTGTGCATGAGGGTCTTCTCATCACCGATGATCCAGCCGTTCTCGGCGTCGGGGAAGCTCATCGCGTAGAGCTCGCCGATGTAGTTGACGCCTTCCTTTTGGACCGCCTTGTGCTGGCGGTTCCAGCTCTTGCCGCCGTCACGGGTGACCAGCACGTACTCCCACTCACCGGCCGCCCAGCCGTGGGTCTCATCGAGGAAGCAGACGACGTTGAGGTCACGGCTGGTGCCCGAGCTCTGGCTCTTCCAGGTCTGCCCGCCGTCCTTGCTGACGAGGATCGTGCCGCCCTCACCGACCGCCCAGCCGTGTGTCTCATCGACGAAGCAGACATCGGCCAGGCGATTGCCCTGCGGCTGGGGATTCTGCCACAGCCAGCGGCCGTCGGCGGTCGGCAGGTAGGCGGAGGCGAGCGAGGGCAGGAGGGCCAGGAGACTCAGCAGCAGAAGCGCACCCCCGATGGTCGAGACCCAGAGCGGAAGCCGCGAAGAGCGCCGAGGTGCGAGTACCGAGCCCATGAGAACTCCCGTCCTGGTGGTCCCTCGCGCATCAGGCCGGATGCACTTCCTGGCACGAGCTGCGAATTACGGGGTACCCGGATAGTCGGGCGAAACATGGCACTTCCCACAGAACCTGTCAAGTGGCGCGTCAAGGGCGGATAGAGTTGGTCTCGTTCCGAGTCGCAGCGACCGGGTGAGGGCCCGATCGCGCCTCCTGCCAGCTGATGTCCGGCGCCCCTCCAAGGAGGGACGATGCCGAGACTCGCCGACCACGACGAGCGCCGCCGCGAGGCGATCGAGGCGCTCTGGCAGGTGATCGCCGAAGAGGGGATCGCGGCGGTCAGCCAGCGCAGCGTCGCCGCCCGCACCGGCTGGTCGCGGGGGATCATCGACTACTACTTCGCCAACATGGACGAGCTACGTCTGGCGGGGCTGCGCACGCTCTGCGACGTCGAGGTCGAGAGCCGACTCAAGGCGGAGCGGCCGGCCGGTCGTGCAGGGCTGCGAGCGGCGCTCATGGGCGGCATGCCGGTCGATGATCGCCGCCGCCTCTTTGGGCGGGTCTGGATCGCCTACCTCGGGGCTGCCGCATCGGAGTCGGCCATCCGTGCCGAGTATGCTCGCTGCCAAGCGAGACGGGGAGCCGTCTGGCAGACGATGCTGGCGCGCATGGTCGAGCGCGGCGAGCTGGCCGAAGGATGTGACCTGGAGCTCGAGGCGACCCACCTGATGGCCTTCGAGCTGGCGATGAACGTCTACGGGATGCTCAACCCGGGCATGCTCACGGCGAGCAAGCTCGAGCAGCATGCCGATGGCTTCCTGGACGGCCTCCTGCATCCAGGCGGCTAGTTGTTCGGTTCATCACGTTGCTGAAAGGTGCCATGAGTCATGGGGGGTACCGAGTCGGCGACAACATGATCGCTTGTGGTGAGTCGAGGGTGTCCGATGGTGGTCAGAGGTGTGGGATTGTGCTGGACGGTGGCGGGTTCTTGGCGTGGGCCATGATGGCTGATGCGTACCAATCACCTAGCATGACGAGGCGTCGTGTCGGCACCGAGGCGGCCAGCACCGGCGGGGGCTCTCGCCCGTGGACGGGCTTGGTCGAAGGCTGAACCGGTGGCCAGACGGCCTACGTATCGAGCGGCACGTCGTCCCACTCGTCATCTTCGTTCAGAAGCCACTCTAATGCGTGCCGACGCTCCCTGACGCCCATGCCATACAGGCCGACAAGCTCATCCCCGTGGAGCTCAGCATCGACGACCGCCCAGTGGAGACAATAGGCCAGGTCCAGCGCGGCAACCAGTTGGTCAGTGCTGCGCAGCGAAGCATCCCTTCGTATCTTGTCCCCCGACTCCCTGGTGTTCAGGTTGGGCAGCATGTGAACCAGGTGTCAATGACCATCCAATTCTGTAGGTCCGTGACCATCCAATGATGTCGGTCACGAAGGCCGCTCGTCCTCGCCCTTCGATGTGTTGCTCTCCCCTTGACCACCTCCCCGCAGCGCCTCGAGACGACCTTTGAGCCGCCACGACGGTCCGTTGATGGTCAGCACCTCTGCCTCGTGCAGGAGGCGGTCGAGGATCGCCGCCGCCAGCGCCTCGTCGCCGAACAGCGGCGCCCATTCGGCGATGCTCTTGTTGGAGGTGATGACCATCGAGCCGTGTCCGTAGCGGCGGTTGACCAGCTGGAAGAAGCGGT
>Ga0209164_1000636_pt1 | contig 70327 bp, 55 predicted proteins | sample MTBNYHSulfiMetaG_FD_187458 | JGI IMG/M metagenome (GOLD analysis project Ga0209164, IMG submission 187458) | Enrichment culture microbial communities from rom New York Harbor, USA that are MTBE-degrading - MTBE-NYH (New York Harbor Sulfidogenic)... | ecosystem: Environmental > Aquatic > Marine >... | reverse complement strand
CCTTTGCGCAATCCCTCAGCGACATCGAACCAGCATATCCGGGTCGTATCTGACATGCGGCGCAAGAGCTTTCAAATCCGCCAGGAATCTTGTCCCATCCTTCCAGTACCCAGCCGTAGGCCGCAACTCAGGACACAACCCGATGAAGTATCTGTTGTGGCTTTCCATCAGGATCTCCCGCAGGTATTTGCTCGTCATCGACGCCAGCGCCACAGGCAGAACCCTGTCATCCCCCTTTAGAACAAAGTGCACGCGCAGCATTCTGTCACCGAATTTCAGCTCGTAGCTGCTCATCCCCTCATCCTGCCGCAAGACGGTAAGCTCCGCCGACGGGAAATTGAGCTGCAGCGCACCTATGTAATTCACTCTCCCCGATTGTCTGTCGACCACGACCTGGGTATTCTGCCCCTCTGCCAGTTTCATCGCCTCGATAATGAGCCTTATCACCGCGCCAAATGCCACCGTTGACTTATTCTTCGTAGCGCTTACAAGCTTGTTGTAATGAGCAACATCAAAACACACGCTTCTCAGAGCCGCCAGACCCATTCCCTTTGCAGCGAGGCTTCTCGCCAGAACACTCGCTGCAATACCGATATCGGCTGGGGGCTCGATGATGCGATTCTCGATATCTGCGAACCACGGGTATTCGCCCAGCCTTGAGGGCGCTTCCGGGTCCAGCAGCGCGACGACATCGGCTGCTGTTTGCGGTACATGGCCAAGGGCTTTCATGCACGCGAGCACAGAACGCTGAAGATGACCGATACCGGATGCCGGAGTGAAGACTTTTTTGCTGTCGGCGATGACGAGGCGCCCCTTGAGGCGCATCTTCGAGCGGCTGATACTATCTTTGAGGAGCTTCCAGAGGTCGGCCTTGAGGAGTTCGTCGGGTATCTCGAAGGCAGCCGAAGAGACCACCATCGGGCCCAGCAGCGGGCCGTAACCGGCTTCGTCTATCCCTGCGAGTATTGCCAAACCAACCTCCTTGCCAAGGGCCGTTGGGACACATTCTAGCACATATTCAGGGGCATTGGAAGCCCCTGTGAAAATCACGGAAAAAGCACGGGGCGGTAACAATTGTGTAACAAGGGGGCTGTATTTTGCATTCTGACGCAAAACGGATTATCATGGTTCTTTATGAGAAAGGGACGGACATGAAGAAGACGATTCAAATCATGCTGGTTCTGCTGGCAGCGGGAGTCGCTGTCGGAGCAGAGGCCAAATCGGCGTCGCTTCTCCTGCAGGAGGGCATCTATGCCGAAGAGACCGAGGGCAACCTCGATAAGGCTATCAGCATCTACCAGGAGGCTGCCAAAGCAGCTGGGGAATCCGAGAGGTCGGCTGCCGAGGCGGTCTTCCGGGCTGGTATGTGCTATTTAAAGAAAGGCAACAAGACCGAGGCAGCGAAGCAGTTTCAGCTCGTGCTGACGAAGTATGCGTCTCAGACGGCGCTGGCCGCCGAGGCAACGAACCAGTTGCAGGCGCTGGGTAATCTCGAGTACCCGCAGGTGCCAGATGAGGTGATGGAGCATCTGGTCCGGCTGCACCGTCAGACCTATGCTGATGCACACGCGGCAGGCATCAAATCGAACAGTCACGTATATTTTGTGGACAGCCAAGGGCACCTGTACCAGGGAGGGCTCATCACCTACAAGAACACCGGCACTCGGGCCGTTACAGGTGAGATTCAGCTTACGTACACAAGCTATCCTGATCAGACCATCTACAACGAATTGGGGGAGAGGCTTCAGATAAGGGTTGAGCGGACAACTCGTCCTGGTGGCTCATACAAGGTGATGTGGACAGTGGACAGGCCAATTGAACCCAATGAAGTGAGGCTGCTTGGCTGGCTGATAAACCAGACCCGTCCGCTTGGCACGGCTGCCAATGGGCAGAGCACTCTGACGATGCAGAACTTCTTTGGGAGCGAGGTCCTGGAGAACTTCTTCATGGTCGTGCCGCAGGGAACTGCAGTGACCCAGAAGAGCGCAGAGCCCGCCTCAAAGGTGGCTCTGGCGGGCTTTGATGTGTACCAGTGGCAGAAGAAGAACCCTGAGAACACCGACAATAAGGTGACCGTTCAGCTGTCAATATCTGGGGCGCCTCCAGTAAAGTCGCTTGAGCTCGGGCCAGTGCCGTGGGCCGATGGCGAGATATGCAGGCTCTTGCTCAAGACGAATGCCGGGATGAACGTAGGAGCGTTGTACTATATGCCCCGCAGAATAGTCTCCGGCGGCAAGGAAGTATGGCAGCTTGACAGTTATCAGGTGGTGCCGATCAAGGACATGAGGCAGTTCACTCGTGTGGAGGCGGATGCAGAGACCTTTGCACCGATAGCCGGCAGGACAATCAACCAGTTGGGCGACTTCGTAGCCGCATATGAGAAGGACAAAGTCCTTCTGAGCATGACCGTGAAGGGCAAGACAACCACAAATGAGATGCCGGTTTCAGGACCTGTGTTCGATAACGAAGAGGCCTTGATGCTTATCCGACGGCTGCCGCTGGCGGAAGGCTATGGCACCAGCTTCCAGATATTCACGGTCCAGGGCGGGTCGGTCATCGACTGCCCGATAGACGTTGTGGGCAAGGAGCTTGTTGATGTGCCGTGGGGCAAGGCTGAGTGCTGGAAGGTGAGGCTCGCCATCTATTCGGGGCAGATCAAGGCCCTGGAGCATACACTCTGGTTCTCGGCGGATGAGCACAAGCGGCTCATGAAATATGATGCCGGCACAGCAGTGATGGAACTGACTGAAGTCGGTATGGTGCAGCCGCAGACGGTCGTGTCTGAAGAGAATACCGGCGTTTCAATCACCCTTCCGGCTGGGTGGCTTGCCTGCACCGAGGGCTCGGCAAGCGGATACAAGCTCAACTGGCCGATCGTGAACGAGGGGCTTGAAACGTGGTGCAACTTCGCGGCGTCGGAAATGCCCAGCTCCATTAGCCTTGATGCTGCTGTTGACGGTGACATAGAGATCCTGAAGGGATACTTCAAGAATTACGTCATGCGTCCGGACAGTCGCATTCAAATGACTGTTGGCGGCCTGCCAGCCGTGCGTTACATTGCTGATTACACCGAAGAAGGTGACAAACCAATGGTGGAGTACAGGACGTACATCGCGGGCAAGGGCATGATCTACTGGTTCGTATTCAGGATCGAGAAGGACAAGTTCGAGGCCAAAAGGTCCGTATATGACGGCATCGTCGGCAGCTTCAGGGTAGCCGGTAATTAGCGGGTGCAATGAGACGTAATCGCACAGGACAGTTCGGGTGGGTGGTATTGCTGCTGGCAACGGCGGTGATACTACCCACCGTCTGCTTATTGTGGTTCATGACAAAGGCTGTTCAGAACGAGCGGCTGGCCGTGCGACAGAAGCTGGTTGACACATACCGGAACAGGGCGGCAAGGCTGACTGCTCGTGTGCCGGAGCAGCTGCTCGAAATGACGAAAGAAATCTCGGCGAGCGCCGATTTCAGGCCTGATGACAATCCCGACCTTCTGGCCGAAAAGACAAGTCTCGATGGGTATGTTGTCTTCGAAGGGGATGGCCCCCCGGTGTACCCTCTGATTCTCGAGAATGACCCTCCTGCCAGACCTCCTGACTCGCCACTCGGGATGGCATGGAGACTGGAATTCACTGACACCAATGATCCCGGTGCTCTGGCCCTGTACCAGAAGATCGAAGCTGAGAGTACAGACTACAGCGAGTACTTGCAGGCCCAGATGGGGGCTGTCCGCTGCCTTGTCAGGATGGGCCAGCCTGAGAAGGCAAAAGAATGGTTTGGGCGTCAATCCGTCGAGCCACATCATTTCAGGACGGGCGACGAAGAGACATGGACGCTGATGCTCCGAACTCGCGTAATGTGGGCGCAGCTGCTTCATGACACGAATGACGTGGGGTTGAGAGAGTATCTGGCCGCATATCTGGGCGACCAACAGCGGCTGCCGGGCTCCTGCGATACCAGGACGCGCGCTTGGGCGACAAGGAGACTGATCGGGATAGCGGAAGATGCAGGACTCAAAGACGAACTGGCAGCATCTATCTTCAAGGCCCAGACTACGATCGCTGCCGATGAGCTGTCGCTCGAGGCGGTTGAGCTGTTCGCGTCTCCGGCCGCTCTGGGGGATTGGCCTGCCCAGACAATCCGCAGAATCAGGACCAGCCAGAATGCATATGGAGTGCACTTCAAAACACAATACGGGCATGCGTTATGTCTGCTGAGGCCCGAGCGACTACAATTCAGCACTCTTACCAGCGACGTAGAGGACCCCGCTGTTACATGTCGTATAGTGGATAACGAGGGCAACATTGCGGCCGGCGACGTTGCGATAGAAACGGAGCCATTTGTCAGGGCCGGTATGGGCAAATGGTTGCCTGAATGGAAGCTCGAGTTCTTCTTCCGGGATGCCTCGGTGTTTGAAGCTGCAGCCAGCAGGCAGGCCGCAATCTATGTCTGGGTGGCGATACTTGTCATATCACTCATCGGCAGCGTTGCGGTAACTTCGGGGGTGAGCATAAACAGGCAGATGCGGCTTAATCGCCTGCGTAACAATTTCATTGCTACCGTCACGCACGAGCTCAAGACGCCGCTTTCCTCCATGCGGGTGCTCGTGGATACGCTGCTTGCGGGCGACTGCAAAGACCAGAGGCAGGAGAGGGAGTATCTCGAGCTCATCGCGAAGGAGAACCTGAGGCTCTCACGGCTAATTGACAACTTCCTGACATTCAGCAGGATGGAGAGGAACAAAAAAGCGTTCGATATACACCCATCCAGCCCCGCCGCCATAGTGGATGATGCAGCGGAGGCGGTGAAAACGAAATTCGAGAATAGCGGATGTCAGTTCGAGCATGCTGTCGCCGATGGCATGCCGGAGGTGATGGCGGACCATGATGCGGCGGTCACTGTCCTGGTGAACCTGCTCGACAACGCATGCAAGTACTCCGACAAGTATAAGCGGATAGGCCTCAAGGCGTTTGTGGAGAACGGCGAGGTATGCTTCGCCGTCCGGGATAACGGTGTGGGCATGACCAGGCGCGTGATGCGACGGATATTCGACAGATTCTATCAGGCGGACCAGAGCCTTGCGCGGAGCACAGAAGGCTGCGGTCTGGGTCTGGCGATCGTGAAATTCATCGTCGACGCCCACAAGGGCCGGATAGATGTGGAGAGCAAGCCCGGGGAAGGAAGCTGCTTTACGGTGCGCCTGCCTGCAGCCGAACTCAGTCAGAACTGAAGGGAAACAAGACATGGAAAAAGTTCTGATAGTAGAAGACGACGCGACCATGCTGCGCGGCCTCAAGGATAACTTTGAGGTGAAGGGTTATAAGGTCGTGACAGCCGCAGATGGAGAAGCAGGTCTTGATGCATGTCTTTCGTGCAAACCTGATTTGATAGTGCTTGACATCATGCTGCCAAAGATAAATGGTTACGAGATATGCCGCCTGGTCAGAGAAGCCGGTCTTGCATGCCCTATCATAATGCTGACGGCAAAAGGCGAGGAATCAGATATTGTACTTGGCCTCAATCTCGGGGCGGATGACTACGTGACAAAGCCATTCAGTATAAAGGAGCTGCTTGCGCGTGCAGCCGCATTCCTGCGCAGAGCGAAGCAGGAAAAGGGGAAAGTGCATAAGTTCGGGGATTTCAAGCTCGATGTGGAAGCCAGAGAGCTGAAAAAGGGCAATAAGGAGATACCGCTTACGCCCAAGGAGTACAAGCTGCTCGAATTCTTCGTTTCACGGCCCGGCAGAGCGCTCACCAGAGATGAGATACTCAATCAGGTCTGGGGCTTCGATTGCTTTGTTACGCCAAGAAGCATTGACCGGTGCGTCACTACGCTTCGCGACAAGATAGAAGGCAAGACCCTAAAGCCGCGTTTCATCCACACCGTTCGCGAAGTAGGCTACAAGTTCGAGCCGGACTAGCTCACCTGCCGGCCGCCTTCGCCTGCTCAAGCAACTGACCTATCGCGGGGTCATGCGGCGCCAGAGAGGCTGCTTTCTCAAGCTCCGTCACCGCCTCCTGGCTGCGGCCCCGTTCCATGAGAAGGACACCGAGGTTTCTATATGCAAGTACCTCTTGCGGGCTTATGTCTATCGCGCGACGGTACGCCCTCTCAGCCTCTTCGATTTGGCCGGTTCGCTTCAGACATACTCCCAGGTCATTCCACACACCATAGTCCTCCTCCAAGGCAAGAGTCGCCTGCAGCTGAGGAATCGCCATCTGGCAATCCCCCTGTCGTATATAGATCTGGCCTAGAAGGAAATGCGGCAGAGGCTCCCCCCTTCCAAGCTCCACTGCTCTCAGGCACGCCTTCATCGCCTCTTCAAGGTCTCCTTGCTCCATCAAAGCTCGCGCAACAGCCGCATATCCTTCAAACCATTGCGGATCGGCCCGGACAGCCATCTGTGCATGGGCGAGGGCCTCATCAGGGCTACCTTTCTTGAGGTACAGGCATGCCATGTCCCTCTGTATCATGGCATTGTGCTCTGTGATGTTCAGAGTATGGGCGTACAGCGTGAGGCTATCCTTCCACAATGCCACGGCTTGTACAGTGACAGAGCACAGGGCAATGATAACAATGACCGCAGCCGCGCCGGCTACCCATCGCGCTACAGCCCGCTTCTGAACCGCCTCTACTACTAGCCACACTAACGCGATGAATACCCCGACAAACGGAATGTATGTATAGCGGTCGGCGTGCGCCTGCAGCCCGACCTGCACTATTCCTATGACAGGCACAAGTGTGATAAGGTACCACGTCCATCCGATGACCAGATAGGGCTTTCTTCGCCATAGATAGCAGGCCAGTGCGCTTATCGCCGCCAATACGACGGCTGCGATAGCAGCTTCCGCTCTGAGTATGGCGGCCGAGTCTGGATAAGGATAGAATATCGCCAACCTCGCCGGCCAGACAACCTGCAACAGATAGACTCCATATGAGCGCACCGCGTTGGCCAGTCTTATGGACAGATCGACCTGTCCGAGCGTTGCTATCGCCCTTGTCTGTGCCGCCAGCGTCACCACTGAGGATGCTGCGGACAGCACAAGGAGCGGTGCTTTCTCGACAATGAGTCGCCATGCCGGCGTCGATACGAACCGTCTTAGAGGCCAGTAATCGAGAAGCAGCAGCACGACCGGCAGGGTCACGAGCATGGGCTTGGCCATCAGGCCGAAGGCGAAAACCAGCAGAACAGCCGCATATCGCGCCCAGCCCCCGCGATTGACATACCCAGTGTAAATAAGCATCGTCGCGAACCAGAATAGCGCGCTGAGGACATCTTTTCTCTCCGCTGCCCACGCCACCGACTGAACATTCAGCGGGTGAATGGCGAACAGGAGTGCCGCGATGCAGCCTGCCCACAGTCTCCCGGTCGTGCGGGACAGAAACACAAATAGAAGAATAGCGCCTGCTGTATGAAGGAAGAGGCTCATCAGATGGTGCCCCCCCGGCCACATGCCGAAGAGCTCCACGTCCAGCATGTGGCTCAGCCATGTCAGCGGGTGCCAGTTACTGGCATCAAAGGTGGTAAAGGCCCATTTCACAGACTCCCATGAGAGACCTTGCTGGACATGGCTGTTGCTCAGGATATAGACCTCATCGTCGCTGCATTCAAGGAAATCATTACGGAGAAGCCCATGAAAGGTGATAACCGTGACAAGTGTTATCAGCGCCGCAACGGCGTATATAGCCATCCAGCCCGGCTGCTTTCCAGCCGTTGCAGAGGGCGTGACAACATCTGGCGATACGTTCTTTTCCGGCAGGTCTGTGGCCATGGCCAGATGATAATATGCCGCCCTTACGGTGGCAACGTTTTTTGCCGCTGTGAGCTTACTCTATGCGGGCGAGTGGATGTTGCGGAACATGAAATAGGCTGCGGCCATCAGGCACAGCGCAGCATATATGAAGTCGCGGTTGAGCTGCTGCTTCATATAGAGCACGGCAAAACCCGCGAAGACCACCATAGTGATTATCTCCTGCATCACCTTGAGCTGCGGCAGGCTGTAATAGCTGGCCCCCAGCCGGTTAGCCGGCACCTGAAGGCAGTATTCCAGAAATGCCACGCTCCAGCTTATGACTATCACCACAAAAATGGATTTCTGGCGGAAGTCTTTGAGGTGGCCGTACCACGCATAGGTCATGAAAAGGTTCGAACCCACGAGCATCAGCACAGGCGCTATCTGACCCATACTCCGACCCTGTTAAATCCGTGTAATGTTAAGGAAGACTCCCGGCATTATACCGCAGAGCTGTCACGCCGCAAAATAGTACTTTACATCCCCCTGGACGGTGATATGATCACCGCCAAGACGCATATGGAGATAGAACAAAGCGAGACAGAAGGAGAGAACCCGATGGTCAAGAAATTGGTGGTGCTCTTGGCATGCATGGCTGTTCTGGGAGGGTGCTCGAAGGGAAAGGCAGAGCGTGGCGATAAGGCGGAGTACACCATCACGCATACTGAAATCGATTCCAGAGACACGGCGGATATGCTCGGACTGCATATATACAAGTTCCAACTCGGGGTACCTGCCGGGTGGTACTATGTCATGATGTGGGTGGATTCTGAGTCGGGGGAGACAGGAGAGAGTCAGAGGAGATACCTCAGCCAGATCGTGTATGAATTGCATGGTAATGACTATCTGAGGGTCATGCTTCCGAGTCCAGGCAAAGAGGGGATTTCATTCAGCATAGGGCAGACTACCGGCCACGGACAAGACAGGATGTTCCTGCCAGCACTCAAGTCCGGCGATGGATACAGCATGGGAGCCGAATGGATGCCAGGCAGGACGATGACATTCTCCTTCGGCGAGGAGGTGACACTTGTTGACGGGTATGCTATGGGCGGGAGCCCTGCACGAGACCGAGCCTCCCTGAAAATCCGGCTCGACAAAGCAACCAAGGACAGCCCAGGTAGATACTCCTGGGGCCAAGGCGGGCCGTCAGCAGACGCAAACAACCAGGGAATCATTTCTCGACGGGGCCATAGATCTCCATTTCGGTGATCCTGAGCGAGCCGCGTCTGCCGGTGTGTTCCACCTTCAGGCTTCCGGCTTCGACAGGCTCGAAGGAACAATACCAATACCCGAGGTTGGCCTCGCTCGTACCGTCGAAGACAACCTTGTCGCCAGCGGTTATCCTGACAGGGTATCGGGTAGTTCTCATGCCACTGAACTTGATGGCAACCTGGTTCACCCTTGCCGGGGCGAAGGTGTATTCTATCCATGGGCTGGCGGAATTAGGTTCGCTTGACCATGTAGTATCCTCGTTGTCATCATATGAGGCCGTCGCGGTTTCCGGGTCTGAACCTGCCGTGCAGCCGGTAATCACGACAGCTATCCTGTCGGATTTGAGCACTTCCGGTTCCGGGGTCGGGCCTTTGGCCAGGTTGGATGGCAGACCGTCATCAGGCATGGCTGTGGCAAGGCCGCCCGTCACGGCAAAGGGCTTTGAGACGATGCTCACGCTGGCATCCTTCAGACCTGCGGACCTGGCGGCGAGTGTTATCTTTCCCGCAGTTGCACCCGCACGGATGATGACCCTGTTGATGCCGCAGACAACCGGCAGGCTCTTGGAGAGAATGCAATTGCCTTCGCCCTTGGCAATGCCGCCCCGCCACTCGGCTGGGCCAGCAAGTTCGAAATCAATAACATTCGCAGCCGTCGGGCAGCGCATCCCGCGAGCATCGACTACTTCCACATCGACAAACGCGACGTCGCCCCCGCTGGCGATAAGACCGTTCGGGGAGGTATGCACTGTGAGCTTGATCCTGGCCGGCGATCCTGCGGTTTTCTTTTCCGCCTGGCAGAGCTTCTTGCCGGCAGAGCTGTAACCAACAGCCCTCACGGTCCCCGGCTGCCATTCGATGTCGTTGAAGGTATGAAGGAATCGCGATGACTGCTCGCCGAAGCCCTTGCTCTTGCCATTGATGAAAAGCTCAACCTTGTCGGCAGTAGAAACGACGTAGACGTTCTTCTTTGTGCCCTCTGGATAGTTCCAGTGCCCGACAATATATATCCCGTCGGGCGAGGGATTCACCCAGCCATTCCACATGACCTTGTGGGCAAAGAAGACATCCTTCGGAAGCCGCATCGCATCTACTTCGCCACTGCGGCGGAAGTTATCGTCGCCGCGATAATGCGTGTTGGAGTCGGACCAGATTATGTTGGCCCCCCCGCTGCTGACGCGCCGTCCTGTACCGGGGCGTTCTCGCCAGTAGTCAAACCACCGCCGGACCTCTTCGATGACGAACGAATCCTGGTTGCGGTTGTATGATGGCCCCTGACCCGGACCTTCGCCATCCTTGTGGAAGAGCGGCGGGGAGAACTCATCCCACCAGCATCGGTTTGCCTCATCGCGGCAGTATTCGTGCGCCCACATCGGCTTGCCCGCGCTTTTGTTGATGTAGAGCATCTCGCCGCCGTATTCGGCGACCTTGCTGCCCATCATGTTGCGACAGCCTATCGCCCTGCCGCCGTGCGGGTCGTACTTGTCTCGGATGTCCTTCATCTCCAGCATGTGCTCTTCGCTGATGCCGTTGTTGCCGGATTCCCAGAAGAGGATGGAGGGATTGTTGCGGTTGTAGATGATGGTATCGCGCATCACTTCCTTGCGCTGCTCCCATTGGCGGCCGGTGACGTCTTTCTCCTTATCTCCAACTGGAACTGACTGTATCAGACCAACGCGGTCGCACGATTCGATATCCTGTTTCGCCGGGGTAACATGCATCCAGCGAACGACGTTGCCGTTGCCCTCAACGATGAGCCCGTTGCTGAAATCGCTCAGCCAGGCTGGAACGGCTGAACCGAGGGCTGGCCATTCATTTGTGCTTCGCTGAGCATAGCCGTGAAGCTGAATAACACGGTCGTTAAGCTTGATCAGGCCGTTGGCGAATTCGGTCTTGCGAAAGCCGGTTCGCGTCTTGACAGCGTCTATCACCTTGTCGTCTTCCTTGAGCACGGTGTAGACGTCGTAGAGGTAGCCATGCCCCCAACTCCAGAAGTTAAGCTTCGAAACTGGCAGAGTCGCGGTCAACACCCGCGTCTCTCCGGCATCGAGCTTGAACGGGCCTGTGCTGCAAGTACCGCGGACCTTGCCCCGCATATCGACGAGAGTCACGCCATAAGTAACAGTCCTGGCCGCATCAGAATCATTGCGTACCTCCGATTCGGCAGTGATGGTCGCTTTGCAAGCCTTCACATCCGTATCTTCGGCGTGTACATAGACGCCTGTCGTCCCGAGGCTGCCATACAGGGGCAGCGTCTGGTATGTCGTCGGCACAATGTGGAGATAGACATTCTTGTTTATGCCACCGTAGCTGACGTTGAAATCGCCGCTGCCCCACTGAAAGCTGACGCCTGTCTCCCACTCTTTGTAGCCGTAGGAGCTGTCTATCCGGGCCGCGATGACGTTGTCTTCCGGCGCGAACTTCACAGTGTCGGTGATATCGAAGCCAAAGGCGTTGACGCCGTTCTCATGCCGCCCGATGAACTTGCCGTTCAGGTAGAACTCCCCGGCCTGCCTTATTCCCTCGAACTCCAGGAATACCTTGCTGCCCTTGTACTCAGCAGGTACCTTGAAGTGCTTACGGTACCAGCCAAGGCCGTTGTAAACCTGGTTCATGCGTATCTTGAATGCATCATCTTCGTTGAATGCGTAAGGCGTCGTAACCAGTTCCCATGAGGAGTCATCGAAATCAGGCTGCTGAGCTCCGTTCGGGTCGCCCTTTGTCACGCGCCACCCAGCGTTGAAATTGAACTTGTGCCGGTTCGAGGCCGGCGGCGCATACGCAGTAACAGCTGTCGACAAAGCCAATATGATTACGATGGCAATCATCAGGGTATTCGGCAGTCTCATTGGAGCAGCTCCTTCCAAACCATATCCGCCAGTATCCCGCCAGTGGCAGGATTGCCGGCATTATCGTGAATCCCCTATGACGACACAATTGTTTTCCGGTCTGCGCCCTGATTTTGCGCTTGAATCATGTCCGATTGGCGATTATTTCTATGGCCGTCCAGCACCAACAGGAGAATTTCTGGGCAATGTACGGCAAGAAGCCTTCGTATCTGTTCGTGATTCTGTGCGTCTTGGCGGTAGTCTGCGTTGCTGCCTATGCCTGGGCCGTCCGCCGGCACGCGCTCTCAACATCCACACAAGGCAAGATAGTGCTCAAGCTCGCGCATGGCTTGGACCCATCGCACCCTGTTCACAAGGCCATGCTTTATATGGCGGACCGGCTCCGGCGGAAGTCCGGCGGGACTGCCGAGCTTCAGATCTTCTCGGGTGGCATACTCGGCAACGAGACGGAGAATATAGCCCAGCTTCAGAGAGGCGCGCTGGCCATGACAAAGGTTTCAGCTGCTGCAGTTGAGAACTTTGTGCCGGAAATGGCCGTGTTCTCCCTGCCCTATATCTTCCGCGACTCCGACCACTACTGGCGGGTGCTGGATGGCCCGATCGGCAGGAAGCTGCTTGCCTCAGGTGAGAAATCGGGGCTGAAGGGCCTGTGCTATTATGATGCCGGCAGCCGCAATTTCTATATGATCTCGAAACCAGTTCTTTCGCCCGCGGACCTGGCTGGCACGAAAATTCGGGTCATGAGAAGCAAGACCTGTATGGATACTATAGAAGTGCTCGGCGCAGCGCCGACGCCGGTGCCGTGGGGCGAACTCTACACGGCGCTGCAACAGAAGATGGTCGACGGCGCAGAGAACAATCTGCCCAGTTTCTACACCAGCCGGCACTATGAGGTATGCAAATTCTTCAGCATGGACGAACACACCCGTATACCTGATATACTCATGGTCAGTACCAGCGTCTGGAATGAGTTGCCTCCGAGAGTTCAGAGGTGGCTGCAGGAGGCCGCTGATGAATCGTCGAAGTATCAGCGGCAGCTCTGGCTGGAATACGATGCCGAGACGCTCAAAACCGTCGAGGCCAAGGGAGTGAAGGTCTACTATCCGGACAAGGCCCCCTTCGCTGAGAAAGTTATGCCTCTGCTCAAAGCTTGTGAAGGGACGCCAATCGGCACGCTACTGCAAGAGATTGGGAGTGTGCAATAGGATGCTCAAGTTGCTCCTGTCCATCAAGAAAGCAATGACTCGTTTGCTCGAGCTTGCCGTCATTCTGCTGGTCACCACGCTGGTGCTCGATGTCTTGTGGGGGGTCTTCTCCCGATATGTGCTGGGAGCACAGAGCCGCTGGACCGAGGAGCTTGCTACTACCCTGCTCATCTGGGTCTCATTGCTCGGCGCGAGTGTTGCATATGGCTCGAAATCCCACCTCGGCGTCGACTATTTCACCCAGAAGCTGGACCCGCGAGCCAAAGCCACCATGGAGTTGATAGTGAACATTCTTGTCGCCTTGTTCGCAGTGATCGCTCTGGTCATCGGCGGCGCTGAACTTGTACGCAAAACACTCGTCGAGAATCAGCTCTCTCCATCTCTGGGCATCAGGGTAGGATATATCTATCTCGCGCTTCCTGTCAGCGGGTTCTTCATCACGATCTTCTGCGTCGAGCGGATCATCGAGATAGCCGCCGGCAAGGCGCAGCCTCCTGCTCAGATGCTGGAGGGTAACTGAAAATGGAAACCCAGGGACTCATACTTCTTGTCGCTTTTGTCGCGCTTCTCCTGATGAACGTCCCCATCGTATTCTGCATCGGCATCTCGACCCTCCTGGCGATATTCTCGCTCGGTAGCGTGCCGATGAATATCGTAGCCGAGCGCATCGCCAACGGCATCGCCAGCTTCCCGCTCCTGGCCATCCCCTTCTTCATTCTCTCCGGCATCCTGATGGGCGAGGGAGGCATGGCCCGTCGGCTCATCGCTTTCGCCAGTTCGCTTGTGGGATGGGCTACGGGCGGCCTCAGTTTCGTCAACACGCTGACCTGTATGATGTTCGGCTCCATCTCAGGCTCCGCCGCTGCAGCCGTATCTTCAGTCGGCGGCTTCATGATACCCGAGATGAACAAGCAGGGTTACAGCAGGGCTTTCAATGTCGCCGTGACCTCGACCGCCGCCACCACGGGCCTGCTGATTCCACCCAGCAACATCATGATCGTCTACGCCGTCGTCGCCGGGAATGTCTCTGTCGCTGCGATGTTCATGGCCGGCGTGCTGCCGGGCATAGCTGTCGGTCTGGCAATTATGGCCGTGTGCTATGTCATAAGCCGCCGACGCAGATATGGCCGTTCGGAGGCTGCGAAACTCGGCCTCATCGTCACTACGTTTCTTCAGGCGCTGCCATCGCTTCTTCTCGTCATCATAGTGATGGGCGGCATCCTGGGTGGTATCTTCTCCGCCACCGAGGCCTCAGCAATATCGGTCGCATATGCCTTCATACTGGCTGTCATCTGCTACCGCGAAGTGCGTCTTTCGGCCATACCGCGTATATTGCTCGAAACCGGTAAGACCACAGCTGTCGTAATGCTCCTCATCGGCTGCAGCCAGGCCATGAGCTGGCTGCTGGCCTACGAGAACATCCCTCAGTCACTGAGCGAATCGCTTCTGTCGCTCTCCAATAACAGGATAGTCATACTGCTGATAATCAATTTCGTGCTGCTCGTGGTGGGGACCTTCATGGATATGACTCCAGCCGTGCTCATATTCACGCCCATCTTCCTGCCCGTAATGACGGCCCTGGGCATGGACCCGGTGCACTTTGGAATCATCCTTATCGCCAATCTATGCATCGGCCTTTGCACGCCGCCGGTCGGCACATGCCTCTTCATCGGCTGTGGCATAGGCAGGATAAGCATCGCCGACGCCTTGCCCTCGATGATACCCTTCTTTGGCGCGATGGTCGCAAGTCTGATGTTGATTACCTACTGGCCCACTCTGTCGCTGTGGCTGCCAGGCATCTTCGGCCTGATGCAGCAATGAAGTCTTTGCAGCTTTCACTTATACTTGGCAACCGCACCCGAACGCGGTATCATCATACCCATGTACTAAGTACTGACGGAGTCTCTGCATGGCGGCCAATCTGAACCGTAGACTCTTTTCGCGAGCTGAGAAGGTAATCCCTGGCGGTGTCAATTCACCCGTCCGCGCCTTCAACGCAGTTGGCGGCAGGCCGATATTTGTGGCCCGGGCCAAAGGCCCTTACCTCTGGGATGCCGAAGGCAGAAAGTACATCGACTACTGCCTCTCATGGGGCCCGATGATACTTGGCCATGCCAATAGAGAGGTCCTGGCCGCCGTCAGAAAGGCGATGGAAAGAGGAACGAGTTATGGAGTCTCGACGGAGGCCGAAATCCAGCTTGCCGAGATGATAACCAGGGCCATCCCCTCCGTCGACAAGGTAAGACTCGTATCCAGCGGCACAGAAGCTGTCATGACAGCCATTCGCCTGGCTCGCGGCACAACCGGCCGTGACAAAGTCCTCAAGTTCATCGGCTGCTATCATGGCCATGTCGACCATATGCTTGCCGCTGCCGGCAGCGGTGTTATGACCCTCGGTCTGCCCGGCAGCCCCGGCGTACCGAAGGATTTCACGAAGCACACGATACTCGTGCCATACAATGATGAGGCCGCTGTGAAGAAGGCCTTTGCCAAGCACGGCAAGACCATTGCTGCCGCCATCGTCGAACCCATCGCGGGCAATATGGGCGTAGTGCTTCCCAAGGCTGGATTCCTGAAGTGCCTGCGCAACCAATGCAATAAGCACGGCAGCATTCTTATCTTTGACGAGGTGATTACCGGCTTCCGTCTCGGCTATGGCAGTGTCCAGCCATATTTCGGGGTCAAGGCCGACCTGACCTGTCTGGGCAAGATAATCGGCGGCGGATTCCCCATCGGCGCCTGTGGTGGCAAGGCGGCGATAATGGACAATCTCGCGCCGCAGGGCAGGGTCTATCAGGCCGGAACGCTATCCGGCAATCCCGTCTGCGTGGTTGCCGGGATCGCCACCCTCAAGCTGCTGAAACACATGGCGCCCTATGAGGGACTGGAGCGGAAAACGGCAATACTGTGCGGAGCTGTGGGCGCAGCCCTGACCGCGCGCGGCATTCCTCGCATAATAAACCGTGCAGGCTCGATGTTCACGATCTTCTTCACAGGAGATAATGTCACGGATTATGCATCGGCAATGACATGTAATACGGCCCGTTATGCCCGGTTCTTCAGGTCAATGCTGGAGGCAGGCGTGTATTTGCCGCCATCGCAATTCGAGGCGTGCTTTGTCTCAACGTCGCATGACCATTCCAACATTGCCAGAACACTCGCAGCGGTCAAGAAGGCAAAGCTCTGATATGTACGGCTGGCTTTGCGCAATAATACTCACTTTAGCGGTAACGATAATGACCACGCCATCGCATGGGGCTGCGGTGCAGCCGGGCAACAAAGGCACTGAATTGCATTGGCTCGAAGGTGGAACTCCCGTGATGTTCGGCGGTACGACATGGGGCGTGCCCTGGCCGAGGGGCAAATACAAGCCCAGCCAGCCGTTCTCGATGGAGAACGATAAAGGCCACGATGTGCCCCTGCAGACATGGCCGCTCGCCTTCTGGCCCGACGGCTCGCTTAAGTGGACGGCCCACGCGATTTCCCCCGGCACGCCGCTGACCTCCACGCTGCTCCTGAAGCCATGTGCCTCCGAATCAGTGGGCGCTAGAGTCGTCGTGACTGAGGCATCTGATGCCATCGAGGTCGATACCGGTCCGATGAAATGTCGCGTCGGCCGCGCAGGCAAGGTCGTTATAAAGTCCATCCAGCGGAATGGTATCACCTTGGGGAAGGATGCTGAACTTGTCTGCCTTCGCCAGGATAGGCCCGAGACTCCTGAAGATGGCACCATCCGACAGGAGCGGTCTACCGGCTTTATCGAGAAGGCTGTCGTCGAGCAATCCGGGCCGCTCAGGGCCGTGATCTGCCTGCAGGGCACGCACAAGAGCGCAGGCTCGCGAGCATGGCTTCCTTTCACACTGCGCCTGTACTTCTACTCAGCAAGCAGCCACATACGCGTCATGCATACCTTTATCTATGACGGCGATGAGAATGCTGATTTCATCCGCGGGCTGGGGCTGCGCTTCACTGTGCCAATGCGTGACCAGCTCTATGACCGACACGTTCGCTTTACTGGTGAGAATGACGGCCTCTGGGCCGAAGCCGTTCGCGGCCTTACCGGCCTGAGGCGCGACCCCGGTGAGGCGGCACGTCAGGCACAGATAGCCGGGATGCCGGTGCCCGCTCTTGAGGAAGTCGACCCTCGAGCGGCTAATCGTCTCGAACTCGTCCCAGCGTGGGGCGATTTCACGCTCAGCCAGCTCTCCGCTGATGGTTTCCAGATACGCAAACGTACAAAACCCGGTTACGGCTGGATTCCCGCTGGCGCAGGCCGACGTGCCTCCGGAGCAGGCTACATTGGCGGCATTTCCGGCGGCATCGCATTCGGCATGCGTGACTTCTGGCAGAAGAACCCCGCCCAGCTTGACATCCGAAGCGCAACAACTGATAGCGCTGAGGTCACGATGTGGCTCTGGTCTCCCGATGCCCCGGCAATGGATCTTCGCTTTTATCATGATGGCATGGGAATGACTACACACCCTGAGGAGCTCGAGGGCCTGAACATTACCTACGAGGACTATGAGAAAGGCTGGGGTACACCCATGGGCATTGCTCGAACATCGGAGATGGTGCTCTGGGCAACGACAGCCACCCCTTCGCGGCGTCAAATGGTGGATTTCGCAGCCATGACCAACACGCCGCCACTGCTTGTCTGCCCGCCACAGCAGTATCTTGATGCAAGCGTCTTCGGCGCACTCTGGAGCCTGCCCGACCGTTCGACGCCCGCCAAAGCCATCCTTGAGGACCAGCTTGATTTCTTCTTCGATTATTACAAAAAAGAAGTTGAGCAGCGGCACTGGTACGGCTTCTGGGACTATGGTGACATAATGCACACCTACGACCGCGACCGCCACGTCTGGCGATACGATGTCGGCGGTTATGCGTGGGATAACTCAGAGCTTTCACCCGACCTGTGGCTCTGGTACAGCTTCCTACGCACCGGCCGCGCCGATATTTTCCGCATGGCCGAAGCCATGACGCGCCACACGGGCGAGGTCGACGTCCACCATCTTGGCAGGTTCAAGGGCCTTGGCTCGCGCCACAACGTCCAGCACTGGGGCTGCAGCTGCAAACAGCTTCGCATCAGTAACGTCAACTACCGCCGCTTCTACTACTTCCTGACCGCCGATGAGCGTGTCGGTGACCTCATGCGAGAGCAGCTTGATGGCGACCTGACTTTCCTGACCATCGACCCGGCGCGCAAAGTCAGGAGAACCGAATACACACCCCTGCCCGATGCCCTGGCCGTCGGCACCGGCAACAACTGGGGCTGCCTTGCGGCTGCATGGCTTACCGAATGGGAACGCACAGGCGGCGGCAAATACCGCGACAAATTACTGAGCAGCATGAAGAGCATCGGTGAGCTGCCAAAGGGATTGTTCACATACGACAACACCTACGACCCCAACACCGGCAAGTTCACCTGGCATGGCGGCGAAGGAGCCGGCGCAGGAGGACTGACCGCCGTCTTCGGACTGGCGGAGGTCTGCGCCGAGCTTATCATGCTCACGGAAGTCCCGGAATTCGAAAGGGCATGGGTCGATTACTGCCGCCTCTACAACGCCGACCCCGCTGAGCGTCAGAAAGAGCTGGGTGTTCTCTTCGAGAGCGGCCATCTCAGGAATGCTCACTCCCGGCTTACGGCCTACGCCGCCTGGCGACTGAATGATCCGAACCTGGCCAAGCGAGCATGGCATGAACTCTTCGAATACGATGGCACGCCAGAGCAGCGCCGTGCGCGAATGACAACGATTCACCTCGAGGGTCCGGTCGTCCTGAATCCCATCGACGAAGCCCCCGGCATCGGGACAAATGGCGTAGCCCAGTGGAGCCTAGCGGTCATGCAGAATCTTGCATTGGTCGCAGATTCTCTTCCTGCGCTGCAAGACGAGAAAAAGGATCTCCTGCCTAACGAGGAACCTGGGGCGCCCCGGCGGTAGATGCATAGAATCAGACAGTGATGGCGAAATCCTGCCCGTCGCGGGCAAGAAGTGTTTTCTGTTCGGCGGTAATCCCGACCTCCTCGTCTGTAAGATAGCATGCCGGGTCTGGCGCAAAGGCATCCCCGTACTCCATATCAGACCTTACGCGAAGTCCCCCGCCGCATGCCGTCAGGAACCTGCAGAACCTGCACTTTCCCTTGATGTATTTGGCAGTATCACGAAGCTGCCGAAGCAGCGGCTCCTCAGGGTCGCTCCATATCTCGCTGAACGGCCTTTCATGCACATCGCCCAGCGTGTAATGCCGCCAGAACTGATTGGGATGCACCTTGCCAGCCTCGTCGATGCAGGCGATGCCAGTTCCTGTGCTGTATAGCGCGCCGCCATTCCACGTGAGCAGCTCCATCGCCTCTTTCGCTCGGCTGGCGTTCTCTTCCAGCAGCTTCAGGTAAATGTACGGCCCATCCACATGATTATCAACCGTCAGAATATCAGTCTGCCGCTTCCTCTGCAAATCCGCCGTCTTCTCACAGATGAAATCCACCGCATCCCGTGTCTGGCTGTGTGTGAGCCTGTCCGTGGAAAGACCCTTCCCCCTGCCGCTCGGTACAAGGTGATAAAAGCACGCACGCTCTATCTCCTGCGACTCGACGAATGAGAAGATATCAGCAAGCCCCTCGAAGTTCAGGCGCGTCAGTGTCAGTCTCAGTCCTGTGCGAAGCCCCGCATCCTGCGCCGCCTTGATACCGCTGACCGCCTTGTCGAACGCGCCAGCCACCCCGCGGAATTCATCATTCATCGTCCCGATACCGTCGAGACTCACACCGATATACGAGACATTCACGTCCTTGAGCCGCCTGGCGATTTCCCCCTCAATAAGAGTGCCATTTGTCGATATGACCGTTCGAAGCCCTTTTGTTACTGCATATTCCAGCAGCGCGAAAAGGTCCTGCCTCATCAAGGGCTCCCCACCCGAAAAAAGCACCACCGGCACCTTGAACGCTGCCAGGTCGTCAAGCACCCCCTTTGCTTCGCTCGTCGAAAGCTCGCGCGGATCGCGCGCACTTGTGCTGTCGCTGTAACAGTGAACACATCTGAGATTGCACGCCCCCGTTATGTTCCACACCACTATCGGCCTGCGGCGCCCCGCCTTCTCGGGCACATGCCCTTCTGCCTTCTCGCCCGTTTCGCGCCGGCCATAGCGGAGCCAGTCACCCTGCGTCGCCTGGCCGCAGTATAGCCGCGTGACATTTATCACGCCCTTACCCCCTTTGCGCGTGGAACATACGCGCACGAAGGCTCTTCTGCGAACATATCGCCCGTTGCCGCGTATGCCCTTGCCCTGCAGCCGCCGCACGTGCGCTTATACTCACAGATGCCGCATTTGCCCTTGAGATTCGCGCTGTCACGCAGTGCCGCGAGCTGCGGGCTGTTCTCTCGTATTGCCGTAAGCGGCGCCTTTAGTACATTGCCGCACTCCACCGGCAGATATCCGCACGGAAAGACCACGCCCGCGTGCGAAACAAACAGTACGCTCCGCCCCGCAAGACATCCCCGCGACAAGCCGCCCCGCGCCTGCAGTATATCAACCAGCCCTTTCTGCTGCACGATCCGCTCGAAATGCGGGCCGCATGTCACCTTCATCTGCACCCTGCTCACTGCCGCCATCCCCGCTATCTCCGTCAGTTTCTGCTCATATTCATCCGCCGTGAGCAAATCCGTATCATTCAGTTCCCGCCCGCACCCCACCGGCACAAGGATGAATACGTGCAGCGCCACAGCTCCCAGCGACTCCGCCAGGGCGTGAACGGCCGTTATTTCATCGCAGTTGCCTCGCGTAAGGGTGAGATTCAGCTGAAATGGAAGCCCCGCACGATGGAACGCTTCCGCACCAGCCACGGCTTTCGCGAATGAACCGTCCTGCCCTCGTATCTTGTCATGCGTCGCAGCCGATGCGCCATCGATGCTTATAGCCGCCCGCACTGCGCCTGAGCCTTTGAGCCGCCCTGCCACCCAGTCATCCACAAGCGTGCCATTCGTAGCAATAGCCGGCACAACCGACATCGTCGCCGCGTAGGAAATCAGGTCAAAAATATCCCCGCGCAACAGCGGCTCACCGCCCGAAAATATCAGCGCAGGCGAAAACCCCTGCTCGCGACCCACATCTGCAAGCTGCTCAATAAGGCCTCTGGCCTGAATGTAACTCAGGTCGCCGTTGCCCTCCACATCTACACGCCTGCAATACTTGCACGCAAGATTGCACTGCGCTGTCGATTCCCAGAACAAAAGACGCAGCGGGTTGGCGAGTGCTGCCTGCTTCATTTCACAAATTCCTCCATACGCGCCGGGTCGGCATAGACTTCCTCAGCATGTGCCAGAATATTCTCCAGGAACCGCTCAGCCTCCGCGGCCCCATGTCTGCGATTTATGGAATCCACCTGCTCGATCACACAATGCGACAGCTTACCAACAAGTCGCGAAAGCACAAGCTCAATATCCTCGCGCGACGGCGCATCTGTCCGCGGCTGCTGCATGAATCTCTGCAGTTCATCTGCTGCGATCGCCTCGAATCGTTCGCGCATTCGGCCGATAAGCGGCCCGAGGTCGCGCGACGCGAACCAGTGCATAAAATCGCTCGCGGCGCGATAGATAAGGTCGAAGCTCCGGGCGATTTCGTCGGAGCGGATGCCCGGCTGCTCGCACAGAAGCGGAGAAAGGTCATCAATGCTGTAAAGAACGGTTCCCGGCAATTCGGCCACGGCAGGGTCGAAATTGCGGGGCACACCGATGTCGACTATAAGGAGCCTGTTGGCCCGCTTTGAGACGCATAATGCCATATCGGCCTTGCTCACGATGTAACTCGTTGCAGCCGCCGAAGATATGGCAACATCGCATGTGCAGAGCTCTTCGCCCAGCTTTTCCCACGCAGCCGCCTTTACACTATGCCGACGGGCCATCTCCTCGCCGCGGTCGCTCGAGCGGTTGACGATGGTGATGCTCTCGTAACCCGATTCGCGTAGCAGAGTTACAAGCAGCTCGCCCATCTCGCCGGCGCCGATGACAAGCACCTTTGCGCAGACGGGAAGGGTTCTTGCCACGAGTTGGACGGCCAGGCCGGGGATGCTTGCCCGGCTGGAGGCCAGGGAGGTCTGGGAATGCACTTTTTTGCCGGTGGTGACAGCCAAGTGGAAGAGGCGGTTTAGGGTGCGGCCGGTTGCGCCAGCGCGCAGGGCCAGGCGGTAGCTTTCGCGGACCTGGCCGAGGATCTCGGTTTCGCCGACGACCATGCTGTCGAGGCTGGCAGCTACAGACAGCAGGTGGCGGACGGCATCCTCCTGGCGGTGGACGTAAGTATATGTTTGGAAAGAGGTTAGCTCGATGCCGCGGTTCTCGGCGAGGATCGCTGCAAGCGTCGGGGGCGAGGGTTCGGGGCTGGCGCCGGTGGCGCAGTAGAGCTCGACGCGGTTGCAGGTTGAGAGGAGGACGAATTCGGCATGGGGAAAGCGGGTTTTCAGTACTGCCAGCATGGATAGTGACTGGGGGTTGTCGAAGGCGAGTTGCTCGCGGATGGCCACAGGCGCGGTCTTATGGTTGAGGCCAAGGGCTATGATCATCGTTCGTATCCCATTATGGCGACGGCACTTGCGGCTGGGTCAAAATCGGGGGAGAGTGTCACATATGTCCCCCACGAAGGCCCGGCTGCAGCGCCTGGGGCATATTATACCGAAATTGGCGGCTGGGGGCAAGAAAAGAAGGGTATGCGGGGGTGCGGGCGGCGCGGCTGGGGCAGATTTTCGTTGCAAAATGGCCCAGGCATCGCTAAATTACGCGTTTTCGGGGCCCCGTAGCTCAGCGGTCAGAGCAGTGGACTCATAATCCATTGGTCCTAGGTTCGAATCCTAGTGGGGCCAGTTTTCCCTTAATTTCGCGCTCCAGAGTGTAGATAACGTGCGCGCGGAGGTAGATGGAGAGGAGATGGTGAGGAGACAGAGAGTAGATAGTAGCAAGTAGATAGTAGGTAGTAGGAAGAGAGGGAATACGGGAGTGAAAAGTGAAAAACGAAAAGTGAAGAGTGGGAAGGGTCGAAGAATGCCTCGCGCCCGTTCGACTTCGCTCAGGGCAGGCTCCGCTCGCGGAGGGCGCACCTTTCATTGAGGTGACCCGAAAAGACAGAAGGATGAGGAGCAAGACGTCTCACGCAGAGGCGCAGCGGCGCTGGGGTAAAGCCTGAGAAAGGACTTAGGAAAAGTCTCGCGGAGGGCGCAGGAAGAAGAAGTGGTCGGTGGTCGGTGATCGGCAGGAAGAGGGTTAGAACCGTTCGAGCCGTTCGAACCGTTAGAACCGTGTGGCTGGTGGAAGGCCGTTTGCGGGGCGAACGGGGTTTCAGCATTTCAATGGTGCGCTGATTCGCGACAGGTTCGCGACAAGGAATAATCGGGTCCCTCGACTCGCTCTGCTCGCTCGGGATGACAGTGGGTTGCGGGAGGGAGGACGGTTTCGCATGCCAGGTGCGAGGTGTGAGGTGTGAGGTGGGAAGTGGGAGAAAGACAAGAGAAGGCTGGAGAAAGATTGCTACCTATAGGTAGTCGATGGGGTTTCACTGTTCGACTAGCATATCTGCAGGAGTTCATTCGCAATGAACATCAACAGGCGTGTCGGAACAAACATCCGAAGAATCAGGGAAGACCTCGGCCTATCGCAGGAGAAACTTGCGGGCATTGCTGACCTTCACAGGGCATACATCGGCCAGATTGAGCGCGGCGAGAAGAACATCGGACTCGTCAACCTCGAGAGAATCGCCAAGGCTTTGAAGGTTGATATAAGGGACTTGTTCTGAGGGTCTTCCGCTCTTAAGAAACGGAACACAATGAGCGGCGACGTTCGTAACAGAAAGAGGCTGGTTGCTATTACAGCTGGCAACCTCCGCAACAGCCATATCTATATCCGCGACCATTTCGATTTCTTTCCTGACGATTGCGTTGGTGAGTCTTCGCGAAAGAAGGGAAGGCATAAGCTGCTGACGTTGCTCGTTGCCGGGTTGCAGGACCCAGTCCGAACGGATATTCCAAAGGATGTCACGACCGGCAAGAGGAAGCACATCTTTCGCGATCAGAAGTGGGTCCGCAAGTTCTTTCAGAAACACAGTATACGTGAGGGTGACGTAATCGCCATCGAGAGAATCGACCCTTACACGTACAAGATATATCCCTTCGAGAGAACGAATGGCGGAGCCTACACGCATGTCCGCGTAACCAAGGTTGGAAGGAAGATAAGGCTCGAACCAAGAGAGAGCCTGACTTTCATTGATTTGTTCGCTGGCATCGGCGGCATCAGGCGGGCCTTTGAGCACGCGGGGGGCAGATGCGTATTCTCCTCAGAATGGGATACTCAGGCACAGAAAACGTACGCCGCGAACTTTGGCGAGACTCCAAAAGGTGACATCACAAAAATAGATGCAGGAGATATTCCGGACCATGACATCCTGACAGCAGGCTTTCCATGCCAACCGTTCAGCATTGCCGGCGTGAGCAAGAAAAACGCGCTCGGTATGAAGCACGGATTTGCTGATGAGACTCAGGGAACGCTTTTCTTTGACATATTGCGCATTCTGAAGGCAAAGCAGCCACGTGCCTTCCTCCTAGAGAATGTTCGGAATCTCAAGAGTCACGACAAGGGGCGTACATTCCATGTCATACGTTCGAGTCTGGAGGAACTGGGATATGATGTGCACGAGCGAGTGATCGATGGGCAGCTTGTGGTGCCTCAGCATAGAGAGAGAATATACATTGTTGGATTCAAACCACCTGTGAAGTTTGACTGGCCTAGTTCGAGGGACATATCACAATATCGGATTGCCTCGAGATTGGGGGAGATGCTCGACAAGGACGTTCCCGCAAAGTACACGTTGACAGACCATCTATGGGAGTATCTGCAGAACTACAAGGAAAAACACCGCCTTGCGGGAAACGGCTTTGGTTTTGGGCTAGTGGGCCCGAATGATATCACTCGAACACTCAGTGCAAGATACTACAAGGATGGAAGCGAAATACTGATCAGGCAGCGAGGCAAGAATCCGCGGCGCCTGACGCCACGCGAATGTGCCCGCCTTATGGGTTTTGATCGACCGCGCGAAAAAGACTTCAAAATACCTGTTTCAGATACACAAGCATACAAGCAGTTTGGCAATTCAGTCGTTGTACCCGTTGTGCAAGCTATTGCAGCCAGAATAGTCCTAGCTCTAGATGAGAACCAATTAGACGCTCGGAGATACTCCCTATGCCTCTGACATTTGGCGAGATGCGGGCATATCTGTCACGGTCCCTTAGCAGTGTAAACCGAAACAAACTCAACGGGGTCTTGGCCGAAATAGCGTTCAGGGCGTATGTATCGAGTTTGGGATATGAATCGCGGGTCTCTGAGGGTGGATGGATTGTTCGCTCCGCTAAAAGAGGAGACTTTAGTTTTGCGCAGAATACTGTCGTGTTCTTTCCAGAGATCCTCCAAGCTGGGCAAGTATACAACTCGGATCGGCGGCTTCCGGAACCGAGGCGCGGACTTCACACTATATGTGCCACATTTCATCAGATAGGGATCAGAAGTTTCTTCTGCGCGGGCACGATGGCAGAAGGAAGCTCTGATGTCACGTGGCATGCCATTCAGCTTGGGGTCCCTGATATTCAGCAGTACGCAGCTTTCCCTGAGTGTGTCTCAGGTTTCAATCCGCGCCGGACTCGCTACAATTTTCTGAGATATGACACGGATGCTTCTACCATTCCGGAAGAAGCTCTGCCAGTCGAGTTCTCTAAAGAGTCCCTACGTATTGCCTTCAGTAATTCGTTTCTCGCTGAGATTTCTGATGTGGACGGGCTTTTCTGGGGCCAAGAGAAGACGTATCCGCTGGAGATAAAGGAAAAGACTAGGGCAAAAGATAGCTCGGTTGGAGACTATTTCGGTCTCGATGTCGGGCCGTTTGTCAAACTGGCATTCTATGCAGCTAAACGGGGCAACCTTCACTCAATGTTTGTTGTGCGCGAGATTGACAATGAGGAGGACCGGAATCTGGTTGCATGGCGATATATCACGTTTGATGACCTTGCCCAGTTTGCTTCATGGGTGTTCATCCGGGGAGGCAGAGGTATGACAGGGGGTACAAGCGCCACCGTCAAGATACCCGCGGAACGCTTCAGAATGTTGGACCGGGCTTCTCTAGGTACACTATGATGGCTGATGTGCTATCGCCACAGCAGCGGTCTTTCAATATGGCCCAGATAAGGGGCCGGGATACAAAGCCTGAGATTACATTACGAAAATGGCTGTCACGCAATGGTTATCGGTATCGGCTGAATAGTAGAGACCTGCCCGGAAAGCCAGATATCGTGTTTCCTAGGCTGCATAAGGTGATATTTGTGCATGGGTGCTTTTGGCACATGCACAGGTGTCGATATGGCAAGGTTGTGCCAAAGACAAACGCCAAATTCTGGCAGGCCAAGCGGGAGGGCAATGTTGACCGTGACAAGCGCAACCTGCGTACCCTGCGCACGCTTGGCTACAAGGTACTGATTGTCTGGGAGTGTCAGCTTCGCGACCTTGACAGAGTTGCGCGAAGAGTTGTACGCTTCCTAGCCTAGACCGAAGGAGGGTGTCCATGAAGTGCATATCAGTCAGGCAACCTTGGGCAGAGCTCATTGTTCGGGGGATCAAAGACGTCGAGAACCGGGTCTGGCCGACGGCATATCGGGGGCCACTGCTGATTCACGCTGGTTTGAAAAGCTCGGCGAGCGATTGGGAGGGGGTGCCAGCGAGCACCCCCCCTATTGTGAGGTCAACCTGCTGCACGGGAGCCATTATAGGTATGGTACAGGTAGTAGATTGTACAAAGACGCCCAGAAGTCAGTGGCACATGCATGGGAGCTATGGTTGGTATCTCACAAGCCCTTGCCAATTCGCAGAGCCGATACCCTATGTCGGGTGGTTTCGCTTGTTCGATGTGCCGGATTCGCTAGTGCCAGAGCAGTACAGGCCGAGGACATAGTGTCCGACATTTGAGTGTCTTCGGGGGATTGGATTTGAAGTGATCTGAGGAAGCACTGATGGGCAAGCATCGAATGAGAAGGTTGGTATGGGGTGTATCTGTCGCAGGGGTGCTGGTGGCATGCGTTGTGGCTGGTGGTGCGCAGCCAAGTCCGGCGAGGTGGACGAAGAAGGAGAATTGGCGGCAGAGGCTGAAGGTGGGGATGTCGCCGCAGGCTGTGAAGAACCTGCTGGGCGAGCCGGTCTATGAAGAAGTCAGGCCCTCGAAGATGGTATTCTACTACCAGACCAGCTCACGGCCGAGCTTTCCACATCCTCTGCAATTCAACATCGCAGGCCCGAATGAGCCGAAGGCGTATCTGGTCAATGACGCAATCGTGGTCTTCTCGTTGCCGGGCAAAGGGAAGGGCATAGCGAAGGGCTCGTTGAGCGTCACAGGCTGGGATGAGCCAGCATGGGGCGGAATACCTTCGCCACCGCCGGGGGAAAGGCCCAAGCGGAAGGTTCCAGTGCCCTGCCGTACGCTTGCGCAGTGGGAGGTTGACAAGAACTGGCGGCGGCTCTCAGGCGGGATGGATGAGCGCGCCGTGGAGCGGCTGCTGGGCGCGCCGACGAAGAAAAAGGAAGACGCGTTTGCGACAAGCGTTGGGAACAGTGCGTATGTCGAATGGCAGTATGGGACTGGAGATGCAAAGGGCTGGGTGAAATTCAGCGGGCCCAAAGATGCACCCAAGGGAGGCCTTCGGTGTTATGACTGGCAGGAGCCGTTCTGGCTGGTGGTTGAGGCGACACTCTGCCCGGATCCGAACGTGACGGGGAGGACGAGTGAGTGAAAAGTGAAAAACGAAAAGTGAAAAGTGCGAGGAGGGGAAGAGAGTGGTCGGTGGCCGGTGGTCGGTGGTCAGCAGGAAGAGGGTTAGAACCGTTCGAGCCGTTCGAGCCGTTCGAGCCGTTAGAGCCGTTAGAGCCGTGTGGCTCGCGGAAGGCGGTTTGCGGGGCGAACGGGGTTTCGGCGTTTCAATGGTGCGCTGATTCGCGACAGGTCGCGACAAGGAATAATCGGGTCCATTCGACTTCGCCGCGGCGCGGACTCCGCTCAGGATGACGGAGCGGGGCGCTCGTGCGGCGCGGTCAGCTTAGACGATGGTCGTCGCGGGTGAGTCGTGGATGATAGGCAGTCCGGCCTTTATGGCTGCGAGCTTGCTTGCGCGGTCGCGGTGGACGTGGCAGAAGGGTTCGTGGTTATAGATGCTGAGGGTGCGTGTGCAACCGGGATAGGCGCATTTTCTGTTTTCGGCTGAGGTCGGCAGTGTTTTTGCCATTGCTACACCTGATTTAACGGGGAACGCAGCCGGCTGCGGAAGGCTGGGGGGCCTTGTCTGCGGCTAAGCGACGTTTCTAATCTGCTGTGTCCATTTCATTATACCACATTGCGGGGGCAGGTCAAGGAAAGAATTTGCCAAGTAGAAATAGCTGGTAGATGCCAGATAGCAGGAATCGCGATGTCAGCCGGAGGGCTGAAGCCCGATAGATCGGGACTACGAGGCCGGGGCGCGAAGCGCGGGGGGCTCGGGAGGGAAGGCAAGCTGAAGCCTGGACTCCGAGCGAAAGAACAAGCTGAAGCGTACGCTACATTACTCACGCCGGCCCTTCGGCTGCGCTCAGGATGTAACAAGGCGTAAGCCACGTTGAAGAAGGACGCGGGCGGGACGCCTGTGCTACTTTGGGCGAGGCAGCCGGTAAAATAGCTCCCGGAGCCATTTATTAGGGATGTAGACGTTCTGTAAGTACTTTTGCAACAGGTGGTTACAACGCAGAAAATAGCTCCCGGAGCTAATTTAGCGGGTGGCGCGTCGCCAGGATTTTCCGCGTTTGCCGCGGATGGGTTTGTAGCGGGTGATATCGACGAGGGGCTCGGAGGGGGCGAGGTTGAGCTGGCGTGCGGGGATGTTGACGGAGACGATTTTGGCTTTGAGCGGCTGGCCGAGGTGGACGCTCTTTCCGGAGAGGGAGCCGACGACAGACTGGTTGCGTGCGTCGAATTTCCATTCATCGGGGCCGAGGTCGGCGTGGGCGATGAGGCCCTCGATGCCGAAACGCGTGCACTGGGCGAAGATGCCGAAGGTGGTCAGGCCGGTGACGACGCAATCGAGCTCGTCGCCGATGTGGGAGGAGAGCATATTGAGGATGAGGACGGCTTTGAGCTCCTCTTCGGCGTCGTCGGCGCGTTCCTCGGTAAAGGTGATGTGTTTGCCGATCTCGACGAGCTCGAATTCGGGGATGACCTCGTCGAGGCCGACTTTGTTGAGGCTGCCCTGAAGGTGACATTCGAAGAGACGGTGGATCATGAGGTCGGCGTAGCGGCGGATGGGGCTTGTGAAGTGGCAGTAGTGGCGCGAGGCGAGTGCGAAGTGGCCGATGGAGAGCGGGGAGTATTCGGCTTTCTGCATGGAGCGGAGGACGGTCATGTTGACGGCGAAGGAGTATGGCGTGCCTTTGACGGAGTCGAGGAGGGATTGGATGGCGTGGCGGTCGAGGGCGCGCGGGACCTTGAGGCCGCAGACGCGGACGAAGCCGGCGAGGTTTTTGATGGTGAGGCTGTCGGGGTCGGGGTGGATGCGTCGCATGAAGGGGATGTTGAAGCGGTCGAGGAGGACGGCGACGGCTTCGTTGGCTTCGACCATGAACATCTCGATGATGGTGTGGGGGTAGCTGTCGTCGGCGGGCTTGGCGTCGATGACGCGGCCGGATTTATCCATGATGAGCTCTGTCTCGGGCAGGTCGAGGTGGAGCATGCCTTCTTTTTCGCGTCGCTCTTCGATGGCGCGGGCGAGGGTGTCCATGTTCTTGAGGAGCGTGACAATTTCGGGGGCGAAGCCTTTGGTGTTGCCGTGGAGGATCTGGTCAGCCTGTTCGTAGGTGAGTCTGGCCCTGGAGACGATGGTGCTGTTGTCATAGGAGCGGGAGAGGACCTTGCCCTTGGCGTCGTAGGTGATGTAGACGCTTTTGACGAATCGCGGCTGGTCGGGTTGGAGGCTGCAGATGCCGTTGGAGAGGACCTCGGGGAGCATGGGGATGGTTTTGCCGGGGAGGTAGACGCTGTTTCCGCGGTGTTTTGCCTCGCGGTCGAGGGGCGAATCGAGGGGGATGAAGGTGCTGACGTCGGCGATGTGGACGCCGAGGACCCAGTTGCCGTCGCGGTCGCGGCCGAGGCTGATGGCGTCGTCGAAGTCTTTGGCGTCTGGCGGGTCGATGGTGACGATGACTTCGCCGGCAAGGTCGGCGCGTCGCGGGGCTTTTTTCGGGTTGAAGGAGGCGGCTGCGTCACGCGCCTGCTGGTAGCAGTCGTCGGGGAATTCCTCGGGGATGCCGAACTGCTGGATGATGGCGCGGGTCTCGGTGGCGTAGTTGCCGGCTTTGCCGAGTGCTTCGATGATGACGCCGCGTCCGAGGCGACCTTCGGAGGGGTAGTCGATTATCTCGACGACGACCTTGTCACCGTGGGCGGCGCCTTTGGCTGTGACATCGTCGACGGCGACGGGCTCGAGGATATCGCCGCCGTCGGGGGTGACGAGCCATGCGTTGGCTGAGCGACGGAGCGTGCCGACGAGGCGGTCGTGGCCGCGCTCGATTATCTCGATGATCTCGCCGACGTAGCGGGTCTGTCCTTCGCGTTTGCCGCGGGCGCTGGTGCGGGCGATGACGGTGTCGCCGGTCATTGCCTCGCCAGTGGAGCCGGGCGGGATGAAGAGGTCGCCGTGGAGGTTGGGCTCGAGGGGCTTGACGAAGCCGAAGCCTTTTGCGTTCATGCGGAATTTGCCGATGATGCGGTCGGACATTCTGGGGAGCGTGACGACGTTGCGGGGTCCGATGATGACGCGGCCTGAGGCACGGAGCTCTTCGAAGGCGCGTTTGAAATCCTTCATGTCGTCCTGGGGCACGCCGATCTCTTTGGCGAGTGCGGCGGTGTTGAGGGGGGTGTAGTCGCGGTGGGTGAGTAGCTGCAGAATCTTTTTCTTGTATACTTCGGGCATTTTCTATCCTAAGTCGCCAGTATCGCGTGGCGCGCGGGTTTCAGTATGGTAATATCGGCAAAGAACAATGGAAACCACGAAATAACGGTTCTCCCCGGGCTTGTGACGGCGCGTCCGGCTGGCGAACCAGCCGGACAGCCGATGTCTTTCGATGCGGTGTTGCTTCAGGCGGTCTTGACTTTCATTGCGTTGAGGCGCTTTGTGAGGCGGCTCTTTTTGCGGGCGGCGGTGCGCCAGTGGACGCTTTTGGTTGCGGCGGTCTGGTCGAGGGCCTTGACGGCTACGGCAAGCTGCTTTTCGCAGGCTGCGACGTCGCGGGTCTTGGCTGCTTCCTCGAAATTCCTGACGGCTGCCTTGACCTTGCCGACGCGGACACGGTTAACTGCCTTGCGCCGGGCGTTCTGCCTGACGCGTTTTCTCGATGATATCGAATGTGCCACTTGAATCTCCTGATAAATCAAAGGGGGGAATTCTAACAACCGCCGCAAACCCTGTCAAGCCTTTCTTCCGCGACTCCGGAACCGCCACCCCCGCGCCGAAAAATGGCTCATTGGGCCAGAATCGGAATTGTCCCGACCACCTCATTGTCGAGAACCACTTCCAGCCTGGCTGCCTCTTTCTCGCACCCGTCGGCGGACGGCCTTGTCTCTAACCCGGAGCGAGCCGACCATGTGCGAGGGAATGCCGCTCGAACAGAACTGAATAGGAGTCCGGAGGCACCCCGTATCATTCCCAGAGCGAACTCATGCCGGCGTCATTTCGTTGGCTGCTCCACCTGAACTGCAGGGCTGGCATTGTCTCCAGAATCTCTCCCCGTCCGGCGGAGCGTGCCGCCGTCCGAGACAAAGACCTCGCGAGTTGCTGTGTTGACGACCAGTATCTTGTCCGGCCATTCGATGTGATAAGACTCAGGTGTGTTCTCGGGGCTGCCTAACGTTATTGACTTGACGGTGAATTCGCGCCTTATGCATTCGAACCTCTTCCCATCGCGCTCCGTGTCATACGTAACCGCCACCGCCTTATAGGGCATCCAGACATCACCGACCCTCCTGAGGTCGCTCATGACCGACCTATGCACCAAATTACCCTTACGTATCGACTCATACAATATCGGCACATAACCCTTGTCGGCATCAAGCACCCATCTGTTATAGGCAGTGGAGCCTACTGGAAGCGTAAGCTCCGCCTGACCGCGGCCAATCGTCTTCGCGTCGCACCTGGCCAGAAATGCGGCATCAATCCAGTTTTTGCCGATACGCATACCCAGCGGTTCGTCAATCGCATCGCCTGGAGGATAGGCCATCGTCGTTATCTGCGCCGTGAAACGAGTGTCGTCGTCATATCCAACGAGTTCCTCCCTGACCCCGTCGGCTATCGTGTACACCTCTGATGACGGCATCCCTCCTGTGCGGGACTCATATCGGGTCCTCCCGTCAAGGCGGCAGAATCTGTTCCTGGTGGCATACTGGCCTTCGCCCGCTCTCACGAAGGCATCAGGCCACACCTTGGCATTCTCTGCCGCTGCACGATCTCGCTCTGACTGCGTGGGGGTAACTACGGAGTTCACATCATATATGACCATTACGTTCTGAAGTACCCCTGCTCGCGTCAGGAACTCCGCTTTGATATCGTTGGCATCCGTGCCAAGGCAGGCGCCGCCCATTGCGCCAATGATCGCCATTCCGACCAGCACCCTGGTTCGCATATATATCTCCTTGTTCCTATTCATCAGTGCATTGATCATACGACCGCCAATCCACTCGGTTCCAGTTAAGCGCTTCCTGCCATCCACACCGGTTCTCATCATTCAGGCAATCGTTCGGGTCAGTGTACGTCCAGGACAGGGAGCAGGTTTGCGGGCCGGTTTCGGTCGCTGCACACTTCTCTGAGGGTTTGCCCTTCTGGCACTCGCTCCACTCGTATTTGAAGGCGGTTTTCACATACCTAGTTTCACCCCAGGCGTTGGTATACTCAGTGCACTCGGGGAAGTAGGGGGCGCATTTGGATGCAATCCAGACACTCTCCCAGCATAGCCCGTCACACGCGAGCCCCACCCCTGTGCCTGCCGCCAGAAGAATCATCGCCCCTACGCACGACTTCTTATTCACGTCCGGCTCCTTCAAGAAACGCCTTTGTCGTCAGATGAGACTGGAAATCTGCTGGTGCGTCCGAATGCTCCTCAATGCTACAATATAGGTCACCAATACCCGCTACTTCCATTTCGCCTAGCGTCTGCTCACATAGAACACTGATAGCATATGCCATGAATCTGTCACCAACCCTCACCCCGGGGGCTCACCGTCAAGCCTTCGTTGTGACTCTCCAGCCACGCCAGAATAGTCTCTCGCAGCTCCGGTGGACAACTTGAGTAGTCAAGCGCCCTTGAGTAACAGTCACAAATGACCTCATTCGCCGACGTCTCAGACATCCTTCCCGCACGAGCCATTCTCTCCGTGCACCATGCGGCACTCCGCAGACAGCGCCACCCGTCGCTTATGTCAGGCTCTGCCTCGACGGCCTTCAGATAAGTCGCGGCGGCCTTGTCATCAGCCCCCGCCTGTTCATACACCCTGGCCAACTGGCGATAGGTCGCTTGACGAGCGTGCTTGTCTGGGTACTTGTCAACGGCTTTGAGCAGGCACTCTATCGCCTGGGGGTACTCTTTCGCTGCGGTCATGCAGTCGGCGGTAGCGGAATAGACCATGCGCAGCCCACTCCAGGTTGCGTATTGTTCAATGGTAGCCTCCCCGACCTGCCTGCCCTGAGCCAAGACGGCGGAGTTGGAGGACCTTAGCCCGCTGTTCCGGCAGGCCATCACCACCTTAAGCATGGCATCCGGCAGTTCAGACCGGTCAGCGTATTCCTCGCACAGTTTCGCCAAAGCCGCCTCAGGGTCGGCCGACTCTTCGCGAATGCTGAGCAGAATATCACACAAGTCCGAATAGAAGGCGGGTTCTGCAGCACTTGATTGCTTATCTCCCCCGGCATTACTCTGCTCCTCTTTGACCCAGCGGAATATCGGTGCCGCTCTTCCTGTATCCATCAGGTCCAGATACCTACTTGCGATCGGCATCAGGCAGAGGGCCCCTTCGGGATTGCCCTTCGCTTCTTTCTTCATCGTCTCAATGATGGCGTCAGTCTTCTTCGGGGCACTGTCAAGATATATGCACGCCGCCTCCGCTAGTGCCCTGAGTCGTGAGATGCCTTTGACCTTCTCCGCAGATATCTCCGCTATCTCCTCATAGGTGCCGAGCCCGCGACGTCGCCATTCCGTCGCGAGTTTCCGCACAGCCTGTGGAAGACCGGGATCGGTTGCATACATCACAACGACCCTATTGACCCCTGCCAGCGCGGCCTCCTTGTCGCCGGCCGCCATATCGACCTTCACAAGCTCGGTCTCTATCGGCAGGCCTGCGGAAGTGCCCTGCTTCCCAGCCAGAGCTTCTCCGAACGTAGCTCTTGCCTTTTCATAGAGCCCTTCGTCTCTGGATGCCTTCGCAATCGCCACAAGCGAGTCGCTCGCCTCCGCCGGGGTATATGCCGCCTCTATCCTCTCGATGGCGGCCTGCACCTTCGCCTCATCCCTGGCCTGTGTGGCAACAAGCCCCTTCGCACAGAGCGCCCGCAACTTCAGGCCCTTCCCCTCAGCATCATCGGCCGCCCAGGCAATAGCCTCATCCAGCAGGCTTTCGGCTCTTGCGCCATACCTCTGTGCGGCATACTCCTCGCCCACCTTCACCAGCGCGCTTGCCTTGAGGCTTTGCGCGGCTGGATGTGCCTCAAGCGCCTTCACCGCCGCATCGGCTCCGTTAGGGTCTTTCACTTTCAGACATGCCACCGCCGCGCCAGCCGAGGCCGCCACAGCCGCCTCGCTCTGCGGCCACTGGGCTACTATATACTGATATGTATCGCGCGCCCTGGCCCAGTCTCTGTGCTGCCACCATGCCTTGGCTATATCTCCCGTCGCAGCTGGAAGGGCCGGGTCGCTCTTACGCTCGGCGATGAGCTTATCCCACGCCGCCGTGGCTCCGGCTGTGTTGCCATTCTTGATAAGCAAGACCAGTGCATCGCGCTCGGCGGCCACGGATGATGCCTCTTCTCCGCACACCATAACCGCCGTCGACAGAGCCGCTAATACCGCTAGGACCCCCGTGTTCATTGCCCTGCCCATATAACTCTCCTTCAGTACCGTCTCTGTACGCGGAACGCTGTTCCCGTACGCTGATATAGAAAGGAAGACTCATGCCGGCCCCGTGCACTCCTCAGCAGCCAACCATCCCTTCACCACTCGTCTCAACTTTCTCGTCTCCGCACCCTATTCTCGCCCCCCCCGCCCTTCATTATCGACAATTATCCGGCCGACCCTCCATCGCTGTCAATCGTGGTTACTACCGGATTCTGTCCATTTCTTCAAGGCTCTGCTGGTCGTGAGGTGATCCTCTCCACATATATGATGCACACCCCCCTGCGCATGGTTCACCACAGCTCTCGCCCCTCTCTTTTCTGGAATCAGGACTGCCTGATTCGCGAATTGGAAATACATTGCCCCCTAGACTGCCTCCAGAATTCGTAACCCGATGGCTGATAACGCGTTACGTGTGACCGATGCCCAAAACCCCCGCCAAATCCGCCACCCTGCCCGCGTCACTGCGACATTTCATCCCCTCTCTTGCGCAACACCTGCCGCCTCGCGCTACCTGGGGCGGCTGCTACGAACTGCCGTTCTGGTTTCGCAGGGCGTCGACGCGGAGGCGGACGTCCTTGTAGGCGTAGTCTATCTGGGCGAGCTTGCGGTAGATCTCGAGGGCATTGGCCTTATCGCCCTGCTGCTCGTAGGTGCGGCCGAGGTTGTACTGGAGCTCCTTGGCGGTGGCGTCGTCCTTTATCTCGTAGGTGTCGATGGCTTCTTTGAGGATGTCGGCGGCGTCGGTGTACCAGCCTTTCATGAAGAACGAGATGCCGATCTTGGCGAGAGCATTGACGTTGTTGCGCGGATCGCGGCGGGCTTCCTGGAACATCGGGATGGCGTCGTCGAACATGGCATTCTTGAGGTAGCACAGGCCGAGCTGATACTTGAGGCCAGCATCGGTGGGATAGTTCTCGACGCACTGCTTGAAGTGGTTGAGCTCGATGGCGGCCAGCTTGTTGGCAGCCTGTTCGAAGGCAGCTTTCAGTGTTGAGTTCTCGGAGTCGCCTTCGAGGCGTTTCTTGACATCGCGAGCGCGGCGCTTCCAGGCCTTGATGGCCAGCTCGCCCGCGTGCTTCTGGAAGGTGAAGCTGCCCGAGCGTTTGTAGGCGCTTTCCATCAACTCGATGGCCTGGTCCTCGCTTTTGGCGTCAGCAAGGTCAGACAGGGCATCGGCCAGGCGTATCAGATTGGTGGGTGAATCGGGTTTTGACGCCAGAGCCTTGCGGGCTTGTTCGACCGCGCGATGGCGATAGTCGTCAGTCTTGACGACGCGTTCCTGCGACTGGAGCTCAGCCTGAGCTTCGCGGTCCTTGATGGACTGGCGGAAGTCACCTTCCTGTCCGTATCTGCCCCTGGCCATTGTAAGGTCGGCGGAGAGGTCACGCAGTTGGTCCTTGAGGGTATGGTCATCGGGCCTGAGAGTCGAGGCCCATTTGATGGCTGCGAGGGAGCGGTCGGGCAGGCCGGCCCTGAGATAGCAGTCCCTGAGCAAGAGGAACTGATCGACATTGGGTTTGTCGGAATCGATATTGGCCTGGAAGATCAGATCGGCGATCCAAGCGACAGCCTTCGAGTAACCGCCCTCGTCGGCTGCACGAAGAAGAGCTTCTGCATAGGCCAGATTCTCGGGGTCCCGCGCGAGGAGATACTCGGCGTTGAGCATCTTGTCGAGGGGTTCCTTGGACCTGGAGTGGCGCATCTTCTCAATGATCGAAGGTTTCTTGCCACCCTTTGCCTCCCGTATGAGGGCAAGCTGGCGGAGCGGCTTGTGTCCGAGCTCAACTTCCTCAGGCGCTCGCTTGAGACCCTCAAGATAGAGGTCTATCGCGTAGTCGAAGTTGTCGGTCGCGGCGACTTCTTCGGCCCGTTCGAGAAAAGGCTTGGCTTTTTCCGTGCTGTTATGGTCAGGCGAGTCCAAACAAACTCCTATCGAAACCTCCCAAAAGACTCTATTCTAGTGCAGAAATGAGTTTTGTCAATAAATACTTGTATGGCCCTGTCTGGCGCGTTATAAATGCGGCCCTTATAGACTCAACCTACAGAAGGAAGACAATTGCGGAGTGAGCAGTATGGCAGGCGCCCTCGAGCAGTATGACCCCCAGATACATGAACTGATAAAGCAGGAGGAGGCGCGTCAGAGCGGCTCGATACGGCTGATACCGTCGGAGAACTACGTATCGAAGGCGGTGAAGGATGCGGAGTCGAGTTGCCTGACGAACAAGTATGCCGAGGGCTACCCCGGCAAGAGATACTATGAAGGCCAGCAGGTCACAGACCTGGTGGAGACGCTGGCGATAGAGCGGGCGAAGAAGCTGTTCAAGGCGGACCACGCAAACGTGCAGCCGTATTCGGGGTCGGTGGCGAACATGGCCGCCTATTTTGCGCTGGCGCAGCCAGGGGAGATGATAATGGGGCTTTCGCTGCCCTATGGCGGTCACCTGACACACGGGTGGAAAGTCTCAGCGACGAGCAAGATATGGAATTCGGTCTCTTACATCGTCAACCCGGAGACGGGTCTGCTTGACTTCAATGAGATAGAGAAGCTGGCCAAGCAGCACAAGCCGAAGATAATCATCTCGGGTGCAACAGCATATCCACGTCATATCGATTTCGAGGCTTTCGGCAACATTGCAAAGAGCGTCGGGGCGTTCCATGTCAGCGATATTGCGCACATCTCAGGACTTGTAGTCGCGGGGCTGCACAAGAGTCCCGTTCCCTATGCCGATATCGTATCGACCACGACACACAAAACGCTCCGCGGCCCGCGAGGTGGAATGCTCCTCTGCAAGGCGGAGCATACGGACGCCGTCAACAAGGCAGTCTTTCCGGGTCTGCAGGGCGGGCCGCACATGCACACCGTGACAGCCATCGCGGTGGCGCTGGCCGAAGCCGACACTCCGGAGTTCAAGGCGTATGCTCTGCAGATAACGAAGAACGCAAAGCGCCTGGCCGAGAAGCTGATGGAATACGGTTTCAAGCTTGTCAGCAACGGGACTGACAATCACCTGATACTCATCGACCTGCGCAACAAGGGCATACCGGGCAAGAAGCTGGCGAAGGCCCTGGACCGCGCGAGGATAGTGAGCAACTACAACACCGTGCCGGGTGACACTGCCCCGCCCTTTAACCCCAGCGGGCTTCGCATCGGAACTCCTGCGGTGACCACTCGCGGGATGAAGGAGCCGGAGATGGACCTTGTGGCGACCTTTATCAAGAAAGTAGCGGAGAACATCGATAACGAAGCTGTGATAGCGGAGGTCGGCAAAGAGGTTCTGATGCTCTGCTCGCAGTTCCCGGTTCCGGAGCATTTCATAGTTCCCAACAGTGGCAAGCACTAGTACTCGCCGGGCGCAAAGGCTCGTCCTTAACGGAGTAAGATGGCCGAAGGCAAGTTGACAACCGCCGTCGTGGGTCTTGACGAAAGGGGGCAGGGTATTCTCCAGAGTCTTGCGCGCCTTGAGGAGGCGTTCGAGATCGCTGCCGTCGCAGATGCGGACGGTGACGCAGCTCAGAAGGCCGGCAAAAGATACGGGGCAAGCGGATATGACGACCTGCGACAGATGCTCATACAGAAAGAGCTCGATCTGATCATATCGGCCGGTCCCCTCCATGGATCGATAGAGCACCTTCAGGCAGCGATGAGAAAAGGATGCCACATACTGAGGTGTCCCCCTGCTGCGAGAAGTTTCGGTGAGGCGGCAGAGCTCTTCAAGATAGCCGAGGAGAACGAGGTGACCTTCAGTGTTGCCAGGCCATGGCGACGGCGCAGAGGCTTCGCTGCGATGAAGCGCTATCTCGAACAGAACACTGATGAGCAGTTCTATCTGGTGGAAGCGTGGTGCTCATCGGCTCAGCGTACGGATATAAACGACTGGCAGAAGGACCCGCAGCTTGCGGGCGGGGGAGTCGTGCTGAACCTGTGCTACCCACTCATCGACCAGATCACCACGCTGTTCTCATCGCCGCAGCAGGTGTACGCTCTGTGTACGAACCTGGCGCCGGACAGGACTCAGCGGCAGGCACTGACGGAGGATACGGCGGCGGTATCGATGCGATTCGATGACCGGCTGATAGGCAAGATAGTCGCCAGCCGGACGTTGTGGCCTGGCGGCTGGCTCATCCGGGCACATGGCAAGAACTGCCACCTGACGCTGAATGAGCGAGGCTTTTCGGCCAGAGACAGCGACGGCGCGTTGCTGCAGAGACCAGGCCGTCGTGACAACGAGGAGCTGCTGGTTGACCAGATGCTGCGTGAGCTTGCGGAGGCCATACTTGCCGGCGATTACAGGCCCTTCGAGAAAGAGGCAAGCGAAACACTCGGCAGTATGGCTCTCATACAGGCTGCGTATCTATCGGACAAGACAGGCATGCCGGAGGAACCACGCCGTATCGTCGAGATGACAGGCGGCTGAGGGCCGCGAGGGCCTTCTGAACAGCATATGACACCATAGGTGACTGCCGGGGTCTTCGCCTCCGGCAGATCATCGCAGGTTATCAAGGACAAACCTCTTGTAGTCCCCTGTGCTTGTGACGAGGTTCGGCGGCAGATTGCGTTCCTGAACGGTTCGAGTCAGGTACTGGACACGGTTACCCGGGTCAGGGTGGCTTGAGAGCCATTCGAGCGACCCGCCCTGCGAGTTGGCCTCGAGTATCTTCATCGTCTCAACCATACCCCACGGACTGTATCCGGCCTCGATCATGTAATTCAGGCCCCCCAGATCCGCCTCCTCTTCCTGCGATCTGCTGAACTTGAGACTGATCAGCTGCGTTGCGAGGCTGGCCATGGTGATTGTACTTTCGCTGGCCCCAGCCCTGGATGCCGCCGAGAGAAGTATATCAATCCCTATCTGCTGGCTCATCTGGTGTGTGGAGTGGCGGGCAGCGACGTGCACGGTCTCGTGGGCAAGTACGCCGGCAAGCTGCGCTTCTGTGTTGAGCTTCTCCAGCAGACCTTTCGTAATGAATATGTGGCCGCCGGGCAGCGCAAGGGCGTTCATCGACTTATCGTTGACTGCGACAAAGTTGTAGTTGAACTGGGGTGTGGCGGCGGAAGCAGCCACGCGCTGGCCGACCGAATTTACGTAGTTCTGAAGCTGCTGATCGGGTATGGCACCTCCAAGCTGTTTCTCGACTTCCGGGGCGTATTGCCGGCCGATGGCTATGTCGTCGCTGGTGGCGAAGAGGTTGAGCTCGCGCTTGCCGGTGATGGGGTTAACCGCACAGCCGGCCGCGAAGGTCATTTCAAGGGCGGCCAAAACGAAAAGAGCGGTCTTTGCTGACATGGTCATACCTCCACACAGTTGCCCACGGAAATCAAACCACAAGATACAGTATATCCCCGGGAGAAGGATTGGCAATAGTCGCAGATTTTTCAGTTTACAGGGGGCGTCCTGTGGGGGTATAAGAGTGGTTTATTTTACCGGAATCGGGCAGTGGTAACAGACAGGCCTGAAGATGATTGTGCAAGCTGTCCCCAGAAGGACCAGTGCAAGAGCGCGTGGCAGCAGGCAGGCGGCTCGAATGCAGAGCCGGTATGGGCAAAGGTTTTTGCGGCGTTCGTGCTGCCTCTGTCGGGGTTCATAGTGGCGCTTGTGGTGCTCGAAGGAGTCGTGCGCGACAGGGTCGCGAATGAGAATGCCATCTGGGCGATCAGTCTTGCAGGCGCTTTGCTGGCGGCAGTCATCGTGATGCTTATCGGGCGAATGCTGATGAGACTTTTCTCAAAAGACAGCAGGAAATCGTAAGGTTCAGGGATAGAGCATGAGTGTCAATCTGTTGGGCAGGCGTACATTTCCCGGCGGTGTTCATCCGCCTGAGCAAAAAGAACTCTCGGCCGATTGTGCAATCGCGCCTGGGCCGCAGCCAAAAGAGGTAGCTGTGCTTCTCACGCAGCACATAGGTGCGATATGCCAGCCTGTGGTGGCGAAGAAAGACAAGGTTCAGGCCGGCCAGAAAGTGGGGGATGCTGAGGCTTTTGTCTCGGCGCCGGTCCATTCGCCTGTGAGCGGGACGGTGAAGGATATTGCACTGCAGTCACATCCTGTGCTGGGCCGGGCGATGGCGGTCATCATTGAGGCCGACCCGGAAGAGAAAGCCAAGACGCCGGCGGCGGATAGATTCGCTGCCGACTTCGACGCTTCACGTTATTCGCCGGAGCAGATAAGGGAGGCTGTCAGGAATGCGGGAATCGTGGGGCTTGGCGGCGCCGGCTTTCCGACAGGCGTCAAGCTCATGCCCAATAAGGAATACCCGATAAACGATCTTGTGCTCAATGGGTGCGAGTGCGAGCCATATATCACATGCGATTACCGGATGATGCTGGAGTGGACGCACCAGGTTGTCGCGGGACTGATGCTGGCGGCAAAGGCAGTCAGCGCGCAGAAAGTTCATATCGCCATCGAGGACAACAAGCGGGAGGCGGTATCGCGGATGAGAGAAGTGTTAAAGGCGATGGGCGCAAAGGAGAGCATCTCTGTTGTGGCGCTCAAGACAAAGTATCCGCAAGGCGGCGAGCGTCAGCTCATCAGGTCGCTGCTGGGCAAGAACGTGCCGACCTCCGGCATACCGCCGATGATAAATGCCCTCGCGGTGAATGTTGCGACGGCGGCTGCGATAGCGGAGGCGGTAGTGCTTAACAACCCGCTGACACACAGGGTCGTGACAGTGAGCGGTCTGGGGATCGCCAGGAGAGGCAATTTCTATGTGGAGAACGGGACGACCGTGGGCGAGATGGCGGAATTCTGTGGCGGACTCACTGAGGATGCGGTGAAGGTAATACTGGGCGGGCCGATGATGGGGTTTGCCGTGGCCGATATGTCGACGCCACTCACGAAGACCGCGGGAGCGATAACGGTTCTAACGGAGCGGGAAGTCACACAGGCCAAGCATGCGGGTGAAACGACGGCGTGCATACGCTGCGGAAGGTGCCTGGAGGCATGCCCAGTGAATCTGAATCCGACGCGGATAGCGCACGCGGTGATGCACGACAGGCTGGAGGTTGCGAAGGACTATTTTATGAGCGCGTGCATTGAGTGCGGCTGCTGCAGTTATGTATGCCCGGCCAATATCGAGCTTACGGGATACATCAAGACAGGCAAAATACTCGAGGCCCGGGCAAAGAAGAAGATGCCGAGTTAGGAAAACCGGAACAAAGACAAGGAAAGCGTATCAATGTCAGCGAAGTTGAGAGTCTCACCAGGGCCGCATATAAGCCAGCCGCTTTCGACACGGCGAGTGATGCTCGATGTGTTGATAGGTCTTGTGCCGGCGATGGTGGCAGCCGGAGTATTCTTCAGGGTGCGCGGGTTGGTGCTTGTTGGTGTGTGCGTCGTTTCGTGCGTGGTGACGGAATGGCTGTGCAATCTGGCGCGGCGGCAGCCGACCAGTGTGGGCGACCTTTCTGCGGTCGTGACGGGCGTGATACTTGCGTTCTCGGTGCCGCCGCTGCTGCCGTGGTGGGCGGCTGTTGTGGGCAGCGTGTTCGCCATCGCGATAGGCAAGATGGTTTTCGGCGGACTGGGAGCGAATATCTTCAATCCGGCAATGGTGGGCAGGTGCTTTCTGACGGCTTGTTACGGGCTATTGATGACGACGTGGATGGTGCCGCTGACCATTCCGACCGAGAAACCCTACGCGGTTATGAGTCAGAGCAATCCGGATGCGATTACTCAGGCAACGCCGCTGGCGTGGAGCAAGCAGGCGATCAAGTCGAAGGGCCAAAGCCCAGCGGGAGAGAACGTCGTGCCCGCGGCAGATATCGTCAGCGGTCAGCTCAAACAGATGGCCATAGGCGGCGTGGGCGGATGCCTTGGTGAGACAAGCGCTATAGCACTTATCATCGGCGGCATCTACATGCTGATTCGAAAGACGATAACGTGGCATATTCCGGTGGCGATGCTGGGGACGGTTTTCGTGATTGGCGGGATAACGCACCTGGCAAATCCCGCGGCATACGTTTCGCCGTTGGCGCATCTTGCGGGTGGCGGAATGCTGCTGGGGGCGTTTTTCATCGCAACGGACCCGGTGACGAGCCCGCTCACAAAGAAAGGAGAGCTGATATTCGGCGCGGGAGTCGGCGGGCTTACGATGCTTATACGGCTCGTAGGCGAGTACCCGGAGGGCGTGATGTACGCGGTGCTTCTGATGAACGCGGTGACGCCGCTTGTTGACCGGTTCGTGCGCTTGGTGCCGGCGGGAGGTAAGCCTAGTGGTAAATAGTGTGAAACTTTTCTTCCGTGAGAGCTGGCTGCTCGTCGCGTGCGCGTTCCTGTTCGGGCTGTTGCTGGCTGTGACAGATGCTGCGTGGGCGCCCAAGATAGCGCAGAACAAGATAGACAAGACCAACGCAATGCTCCAGAGCATATTCACGGACGGTCACGAATTCGAGAAGCTGCCCGAGAAGATAGACATACTCTCTGGCAAGGTGAAGACTGGTGAGAGCACGGTCTACAAGGTGACCACAGACGGCAGGATAGTGGGATGGGCATTCACCGCGGAGGGATTTGGATTTGCGGACAAGATACAGCTGATCGTGGGTGTTGATGCGGCATTCAAGAAGATGCGTGGTTTCGCAGTTGTATCCAGCTATGAGACGCCCGGCTTCGGCGACAGGATAAAGGGCGACTTCTACCGCAATCAGTTTGTGGGTGCGCCGGCGGCAAATCTCAATCTTGTCAAAGGCGGCGACCCGTCTGCCATAGATTCGGATATAGTGGCGATAACCGGCGCGACAGTGAGCAGCACCGCGGTGGTCAACATTATCAACCGGTATATGGACACCGTCAAACAGGCGATGGTAAGCAAGGGGGTGATCTCCAGTGGCCAATGAGAACAGCAATACGAAGCTCTTGAGCGTGGCGACGGCAGGCTTCTGGAAACAGAACCCTGTGCTGCGGCTGGTGCTGGGTATGTGTCCGACGCTGGCAGTTACCACGGCGGGCTTTGATGCACTCACAATGGGCTTGTGCGTGGTTTTCGTGCTTGTATGCAGCAACACGGTGACGAGCATCATCAGGAGGCAGCTGAAGCCGCACGTTCGTATAATGATGTTCGTGCTGACGATAGCAGCTTTTGTGACCATAGCGGACCTTTTCCTTCAGGCGTTCGTGCCGCGGATGAGCGAGAAGCTAGGGCCGTATGTGCCGCTGATAATCGTGAACTGCATAATCATCGCCCGGGCCGAGGCGTGTGCGAGCAAAAACGGGATAGTTGTCAGCATCGTTGATGCGCTGAGCATGGGCTTTGGCTTCACGGTGACGATATGTCTGCTTGCGTCGATCAGGGAGCTGTTGGCAGCCGGCACGGTGTTCGGGCTGCGACTGATGCCGGATTCATATGTGCCGATGACGGCGATGTCGATGCCGGTCGGGGCATTCGTAGCACTGGGCCTCCTGCTGGCGACGGCGAATCTCATAAGTGCAAAGGAAGCGTAAGATGGAGACATTCAGCATACTCCTTATAGGATTCCTTTCGGTCGTTGTTGTGAACAACCTGGTGCTGACGAAGTTCCTGGGTATATGCCCATACCTGGGAGTCTCCGGCAGGCTGGATATGGCATTCGGCATGGGGATGGCGGTAACGTTCGTTATCACGCTCAGCGGCGTGATGACCTGGACCATTGACCATTACATACTGATGAAATACGGCATGGGCGTTCTGAGGAATATCTCCTTCATACTCGTCATAGCCGGGGCGGTGCAGCTTGTGGAGATGTACATAAGGAAGTTCTTCCCGGCCCTCTACGACGCATTCGGGATATTCCTGCCGCTGATCACGACGAACTGCGCTGTACTGGGTCTGTGCCTTTTCCTTTACATCTGGCAGGTGAAGAGCCTTGCCGATGCGGCGGTCAGGAGCGTGGGCGCGGGTGTGGGCTTTACGCTGGCGATATGCATCATGGCCGGCATAAGGGAGAACCTGGAGATGGCGGATGTGCCGAAGTGCCTCAGGGGTGCGCCGATAACGCTGATAACTGCCGGCATAATGACGCTTGCGTTCATGGCATTCGCGGGCATGATAAAATAGCTGTTTCGAATAGGATAAAGAGCAGAAATGATATTGGCTGATGCAGGACAGGTCATACAACACGCGATACCGGCAGGTGTAACGATGCTGGTGCTGGGCGCCGGCTTCGCAGTAGTGCTTCTGATCGCGAGCATAAAGCTCCACGTCAAGACCGACCCTCGCGTGGAGGAGGTTCTGGACGTACTGCCGCGGCTGGATTGCGGGGCATGCGGCTATCCGGGGTGCTCGGGATATGCCAAGGGGGTTATCGAGAACCCGGGCGAGCTGATAGGCAAATGCTCTCCGGGCGGGTCGGATGTGGCTGAAAAGATAGGAGCGGTGCTGAACCTTCAGATAAGCGGAGGCGGCGCGCCTCTCAGACCGATCGTGCACTGCAGGGCCCACACGGATGACAAGACCTATCACGCGCCTTATACAGGGATACTGAAATGCACGGCAGCCAACGCATACGCCAATGCGATGGCGTGCAAGTTCGGATGTCTGGGGCTGGGCGACTGCACCAGGGCCTGCCGGTTCGACGCTCTGCACATATTTGACGGCCTGTCAACAGTCGACTACGCAAAGTGCACAGGCTGCGGGGCATGCGCGAGGACGTGCCCAAGAGGACTTATCGAGATGGTGCCCTTCACGCACGAGAACATGATGACGGTGGCCTGCTCGAACAAGGAAGTCGGCCGGGTGACTCGCACAATGTGCAAGGTAGGTTGCATCGGCTGCGGCATATGTGCCAGGCAGAGCGACCTTTTCGCAGTCAAGGACAACCTGGCAAGAATGGACTTCGCCAGATATGAGCCATCAGAGAAGACCGAGACAGCCATGGCAAAGTGCCCCACGAAGGTGATTATCTATCGCGGCCCGACGGCCCCGGCGCCGCAGCAGAAAACCGTGGAAGCCTGAGACTTGTTTACAGATGGTCGGCAAGACCGTCTGTCACGTACTTCTCGGCACCGTTGATGTAAGTGCATTTGTATTCGGGCGCGGGCGAGATAAGGATCGCAGGCCTGTCCTGAAGCGAATCAAGCATCTGTGTGCCCTTCAGCAATCCCATCACGCTGACAGATGTTGCCAGTGCGTCTGCGTCGATGCAGCCAGGCGCGATTATGCTGACGCTTGAGAATTCATGCGAGCCACCGCCGGTCCTGGTGTTGATGATGTGGCTGTACGGCTTGCCTTCAACGAGGATGAACCGCTGGTAATCGCCGCTTGTGGCGACGGCTTTGTCTCTGAATGAAAGCACCATTGAATACTCGCCGGTATGGACCTCGCCGGGCGGAGCCGGACGCTGGACGCCAATTTTCCAGACCTCCTGTCCTTGTGGTGCTGCGCCGAAGCAGCGAAGGTCGCCACCAATCTCGACCATGCCGCCTGTAGCGCCCGCATCCAGCATCGCCTCAACCGCGCGGTCGATGCCGTAGCCCTTGGCGATGCCGCCGAGGTCAATGCGCATACCCTCAACTGTAAAGCGAATCCTGCTCGTTTCCCGGTCGAGCATCAGTTTGTCGTAACCGATCTTCGACTTTGCCTGTGCTATTTCCTCGGGTGTTGGTGTTTTGCCAACGCCCTTTGCGTGCTGCCACAAGTCCACCAAAGGGCCAACCGTCACATCGAAGGCTCCATCGGATATGCGACTGAATTCGATGCTTCGGGAGATGACCTGAAACAACTCGGGGCTTACCGTAACGTCCTCAGCAAAGGCCCTTCGATTGAGTTCGTTGAGCTCAGAATTGGGGTCGTGATAGCTCATTGCACGGTCGACGGCATCGAGGGCAGCCTGAGCCTCCTCAATAGCCCTGAGCGCCAGACGCTGAGTCGGTGCAACGGCGATGACCTGGCCGAACGTGCCCATGACGTGAATATTGGGCTGCTTCACCGTCACGGACGGCATTGGCAGGAAGTGCAGGGAGACGGCCACAAGCGCCAGTACTATCACAACAATGACCGTACGCGAGGAACGCGACACAGAAAGCCTCTCGGATAACAATCGCTATATTGTATGCAGGAGCTGGATTGTGTTCAACAAAGTATTGGCGGCTGCTATAATGGCCCGCCATGACTGAAAAGAAGATAAGGATTCTGGATAGTGCCGTCGAGGATCAGCTTCTGTCCTATGTGCAGAAGCCCGCAAGGTATATCGGCGGCGAGGTCAACCAGATAAGGAAGGACCTGGACAAGTGCGCGCTGACGGTCGGACTCTGTTTTCCGGACACATACGAGATAGCCATGAGCAACACGGGATTGGGGGTAATATACGAAGTTCTCAATCGGATGGACGGCGTTGCGGCCGAGAGGGTTTTTGCGCCGTGGCTGGATGCGGAGACGGTGATGCGCGAGAAAAGGATACCGCTGTTCTCGCTTGAATCCAGCGCCGCCGCCGCGGATTTTGATGTACTGGGTTTCAGCCTGACGACGGAGCTTTGCTATACAAATGTCCTCAATATGCTTGACCTTGCGGGCCTGAAGGCGCGGTCGGTAGAGCGGAAAGAAGAGGACCCGATAGTGATAGGCGGCGGAGGTATGGCGAATTGCGGCGAGCCGCTGGCAGACTTCGTGGATCTCTTTGTGCTGGGCGAAGGTGAAGAAGCAGCCGTAAAGCTGGCTGAGCTGCTGATTGAGATGAAGAAGGCACGGGCGTCTAAGCGGGAAATGTTACTGGAGACTGCAAGGAGATTTGAATGGGCGTATGTCCCGGCGTTCTATGAATTTGAATATGACTCGAAAGGCATCAGGAGCTTCACTGCGAAGGTCGAGGGCCTGAGGACAAGATTTGAGAATGCGGTCGTGGAGGACTTCGAAAATGCGCCCGTGCCGGAAAGGCCAATAGTCCCGTTCGTGCAGGCGATACATGAGCGGGTGAGTGTTGAGGTGATGCGCGGATGCCCGGGCAGGTGCAGGTTCTGCCAGGCGAGCTTCTGCAGAAGGCCGGTACGTTACAGGAGTCCAGAGAGGGCTTTTGAGATAGCGAGAAAGCAATGGGAGACGACGGGGTTTGATACGGTGTCGCTTCTGTCGCTTTCGACAGCGGATTATCCCGAGCTTGAGGAGCTTGTGAAAAAGCTCAACGAATTCTTCACGGATAAGCACGTTGGTATTTCGCTGCCGAGCCTGCGTGTCGGTCAGCAGCTGAAACTGATGCCGTATTTCTCGCAGGCGGTGCGAAAGTCGGGAATGACGATAGCGGTCGAGGCGGGAAGCGAGCGGCTGCGGAAGATAATCAACAAACCCATAACGGATGAAGACCTCTTCGTAGGTGTTGGGGCGGCATATCAGGCGGGATGGCAATCGGTGAAGCTGTATTTCATGGCTGGTCTGCCGGGCGAGACGGATGAGGATATCGTGCGGATAGCGGAATTGTGCGCGGAGCTTGGGAGGTTGCGGAAAAAGGTTGCGGGAAGAAACGGCTCGATAACGGCAGCCGTGAGCTGGCTGGTTCCAAAACCGCATACGCCGTTCGGATGGTGCGGGCAGAAATCGCGGGAGTATTTCCAGCGCGTGAAAAGGCTGCTGATAGATGAGAAGATGCGGTTGAATGCGAGGTTTGTGGAGTTCAAGTTCCATGAGATAGAGCGGAGCGTGCTGGAATCGGCGATAGGACGTGGAGATAGAAGGCTTGGCAACGTAATTGAAGTGGCGTGGAGGAATGGGGCCAAGTTCGACCTGTGGAATGAGTGTTTTGACTATGCGATATGGGAGAAGGGGTTTGCGAAGTTCGGGATGGACCTGGAAGAGGTGGCACAGAAGGAGTTTTCGGCGGATGAGATATTGCCGTGGGAGCACTTGGGAGGACCGAAGAAGGTGTATTTGAGGGAACACTATGAGGAGGCGGTTGCGCAAGTGAGAGGGTGAAATGTTGCAGTGACGCGGGAACGGTGGCCAAAGTGTCCTACCTTGGAGGGGAGGACATGCTGTAAGTCGGTGTCGGATAACGAGTTACGGGTGACCAGGTAGTTTGTTAGGACATGAAGTCGAGATAAGTCGATTGGAGAGGAGAGATTGACAGAGGAGCCATTATTCACAGATTCCGGATAATGGGTAGATTGCACGCAGAATGTGTCACACGAGGTCCGGTGTTTTACAGTCAATTTACGTGACATTCAAGGGGGCGAGTCTGTCTAATGGTGGAGGATAGCCGGTTGTACGAGTTTGCCGGCTGGAAAGGAGCTGCAATGGATTTGTTATGGAAAGTACCGGTTGTTTTTCTTGTTATGGCAGCGGTGATCACTCCTTCGATAGTCGGCAAAGATTCAGCGACACCAGCAGACCAGGCGCGGCTTTCAGAACTTGCGGGAGTGCTACACGCGGGCGAGAAGACGATCATGCCGTATCTGGAGCTTGAGGGCTCGGGCCAGCGATTATACGTGCGAGGGGCGGCGCTCAGAGACTACGAATCAGGCGCGCACATCCAGGTGAAGGGAGTGCTGCGGAGCGAGCTTATCGACCTGACGGGAATGGACCGTAAAAGGGCAGATGCGCCCGCCCCGCCGCCATTCGAGAAAGGCTGGGTCGTGTATATGGAGGCCATTGAGGCGGTGACGATGGATGAGCCGCCATCCGAGGCGATGGACGTGCTTGGGCGGTGTTTGAGCGGGGCTATGATGAAGCCCGAGGAGCTGATGAGCCTTTTATGTTTTACGGACGAGCAGGACAAGAGGTTGTTTGCGGCATATGCGCAGAGGCTGACGCAGGAGGGGCTGATCAACAGCCACAAGATGTTCCCTGCAGGCAGGCCGGAGGATTTCGCACAGGCAGGTAAGGACTGCTGGCTGGTGTATCTGGGCAATGGATATCTGCTCGAACTGCGACGGGAGGACGGTAAGTGGCACGTGCTGCTACCAACGCCGGGGTTGTATACGTTCGGCCAGGCAAAAATGACGAAGCAGGAGACGCTGCGAGAGCTCGCGTCTAAGGAAATGAAGCGGGTGGAGGAGGAGAACGAGGCGCAACTCGAGCAAAGGCGGGCCAGGTATCTTGCAGTGCTTAGTCTAAAGCAGCGACACCACCTTGAGGACACTTCTTTCCACTATTCGGGGATACCGACAGACGACGCCAAGGCACTTGCGGCCATGAGCCCGGAGGAATTCCGAAAGGCGGTGCTTGAGAAGCTGGACGCTCCGGACGGTCTTCGCTACAGGCTGCAGCTCGAAGACGATACCTTCGTCGAGGGCAAACCAATTCGTGTGACCTTCCAGATCGGGAATGTCACGGGCAAACCTTTGAAGATAAAGTACAGGCCCGCGGTCGAGCTTATAGATGTCTCAAATGCGATGACCGCACGAGGCGCTATGGTTTTTATAAAAGGCTCGGGCAGAGAACCGGAGAATCCATATGCGGCGAAGCCATCGTATCCCCTCAAGGAAGAAGAACTGAGAATCGGGCCGGGCGACACAGCAACTGTCAGTATGGACCTGTGCAAATACTATGATATGGCGCCTGCGCGGTATACGATATCGTCATACGTGCTGGTCCAAGGCGACGACAAAGGCTACTGGTCCGGCGCGGCAAGGTCTGAAGGCGTCAGATTTGAGGTGAAGCCATCAACAGAGGCAAGCGGCCACTAGAGGCCCTGTGCCCTGCTGCTATTGTGCACCGTACCACTGGCGGTCGGCGGCCCGGCGCTGCGGGGTCGGTGCAGCCTTGAGGCGTTCCTTCTGGTAGTTGACAACGATCTCGACTGCATGCTGCGGCTCGTCGACTATCTGGAAGATGCTCAGGTCCTCGTCAGAGACATAGCTGGTCTCCTGCAGCATCTTTCTGTCTATCCAGTCAAGCATACCTTTCCAGTATTCGCTTCCCATGAGGATGACGGGGAACGATGCCTGCTTGAGGGTCTGGACGAGGACAAGGGCCTCGTAGAGCTCGTCGAGCGTGCCGAAGCCGCCGGGCAGGACGATGAAGCCGTGGGCATACTTGACGAACATTACTTTGCGGCAGAAGAAATAGCGGAAGTGCAGGGAGAGGGTCTGGAACTTGTTGGGTATCTGCTCCATCGGCAGCTCGATATTGAGGCCGACACTGGTACCACCAGCCTTGAACGCGCCTTTATTGGCTGCCTCCATTATCCCCCCGCCGCCGCCCGTGATGATGGCAAAGCCGGCCTTGGCCAGCCCGGCAGCAGTGTCTTCAGCCATCTTGTAGTGCGGGTGGTCCAGGCTGGTGCGCGCGGAGCCGAATATGGATACGGCAGGGCCTATGGTGGCAAGCTCTTCGAAACCTTCGACAAATTCGGCCATTATGCGGAATATGCGCCAGGTTTCTTCGCTCGACATGTGAACGTTCTTAGCGGTCATTTGGGTCTCCAAACCAGCATTTCATCAGGGCCGCGCCCCGCTGCTTCAAACTACAGCCTATTATATCGGCAGAAAACGGGTGAAGCTCACCATAAATCCGGCTTGTTCGCGGATGGGCAGTATTTCGCGATGGGGCAGTTCGGGCAGTCGGGCTTGCGGGCGTTGCAGACTGCGCGGCCGTGGGACATAAGCAGGTCGCTGAAAAGGAGCCTCTGCTTCTGCGGCACCAGCTCATCGAGGTCGAATTCGAGTTTGTCGGGGTCGCTGCTGTTAGCGCTCAATGCCAGGCGGCGCGAGAGGCGGATGACGTGCGTGTCGCAGACGATGCCGGGCTTACCGAAGGCGTTACCGAGGAGCACGTTGGCAGTCTTGCGGCCGACGCCGGGCAGTTTCAGCAGGTCTTCCATATTGTCAGGCACCTTGCCGCCGAACTCATCATCTATCATTGCGCAGGCCTTCTTGATGTTGGCTGCTTTGTTACGGAAGAAGCCGGTCGAGCGGATATCGTCTTCTATCTGCGAGGCGGGAGCATCGATCCAATCCTGAGCCTTCCTATACTTCTTGAATAAGGTCTCAGTGACAACATTGACCCGGGCATCGGTGCACTGGGCCGAGAGGATCGTGGCGATGAGCAGCTCGAGAGGGGTGCCGAAATCAAGGGCTATCTTCGCCTCCGGATAGCGTTTGTTCAGTATGGGGAAGATGGCCTTGACTCGGTCGGCTGCGGCTTTTTTGTCAACTCGCGGTTTCGACTTGCTCACTTGTCTTCTCCGTCACGGGTTGCGGCAGGCCCTCGAGGGCCTTTTTGAGGTCGGAGCCGATGAACACTCCCCGGAACTTGACAGGCTCGGGATTCCCGGGAACCAGGAGGACGTGCAGAGGGATGGCCGACTCGTGGTACACGTTCTTCAGGGCGACGGCGGCCGGGTAATCGGCGAGCGTGACATCGGCCTTAATCGGCAGAACGTTTTTCTCCTTCACGAGGTCGGCGATATCCTGACGCGTATGGACGACCTTCTCAAGAACACTGCAGTTGAAGCACCAGGCGGCGGTAAAATCGATGAGAACCGGCCGGCCGGTCTTCAGCGCGTCGTCTATCTTCTGTGCGTCGTACGGCTGCCACTGGATAAGCTGCTCTTCAGGCGACTGGACATGCAGGAAGTAGTACCCGCAGAGAACGGCGAGGATGACCGCGACAAGGCGGACGGTCCACTTGCGCAGCGCAGGTGTACTGTAATCCACCCAGCCGCCCCACATCCATACAGCAAAGGCCAGGATCGGGGTATAATAAAGCAGGGAAACGAGCCTTTCAGCCGGCAGGCCGACCATCATCTTGACGGCAATGACCAGCAGTATGAAGCCGACGGCCTGCTTGAAGATATCCATCCATTTCCCGGGTCTGGGCATTCGAGTGAGCAGGCCGGGAATGGCAGTGAGCACGAGGTACGGCAGCGCCATGCCGACGCCGATGAGCATGATGGTCAGTGTGGCAAGAGGTATTGGCTGAGACTGCGCCCAGACGAGCACAGCCACAAGGATGCCGAAGCTGCACGGCGTGGCGAGAATGGCTGCCAGGAAGCCTGTACCGATAGAGCCGATGATGCCGGAGCCGCTGCTCGCTTTGCCGGTAAGCGAGGAGGGTATGCCGATATTGAACACGCCGAACATGAAAAGCGCGAGCACGACCAGCAGGAGCGACATGAAGGTCAGATAGCCGGCGTTCTGGGAAAGGTCAGCGAAGTTGAAGGCGGCGCCGACGCTCATGCGCAGGACTATGTTGACCACGGCGAAGGCCAGGAAGAAAAGCAGTATGCCGAGCGAGAAGGCGATGCCGAAGAGGATTGAGCGCCCGCGGCTTCGACCCGCCTGATCGAGCATCCGCATGATGACGATAGGCAGCACAGGCCAGACACACGGCATGATGTTGAGGATGAGTCCGGCGAGTACCGCCAACAGGAGTGACACAAATACGGATGTCCCCATGACACCTTCGGCGGCTTCGGGGGTCTCTACTTCCGGCAGGACGAAAGCGGGCGTATCCATGGGAGCATCGGGGGTGACAAGCACATGGAGGCCCATGGTACCATTCTTTATCGTACAGAGCTGGTCGCTGCAGATGGCACCGCTGAAGATCACTGCGATTGGTATTTTGGCCTTGTCGGCAGGCGGCTGGCCGACGACAAACGGAAGATAGACGGTGAATCGCCCGGAATAGACCTTTACATGCTTCTCGGCACTCGGGTCGAAGTAATCGTGTGGCATGGGGAAGACCGGCGTGCCGAACCTGACACCGTCCGCCGCAGCGGCGAGCTTGAGGTTCATGCCCCCGGCCGCGGTGGCAGCATCGGCGTAGGCGTGCCAGCCTTCTTCAAGGAGGAATGTCACGGCGATATAGGATTCAGCGCCGGGCCTCACGGCGTCATACTGAAGGGCGGCAGAGGCCTGAACTCTCTCTAACGAGACGACCGGGGCATCCATGTCGGCCGCGAGCAGCGGTGCCGCGGCTGCGTACGTAAGCAGCCATATGGCTGCGAGTGTTATGGCTTTGTGACGCATAGGGACCTTCACGAAGAACTTCCGGCACGCAGCCGCACCCCGATGAACGCCTCAGCTGACTCAGCCGGTCTTCTCGGGGTCGGCAGCCGACTCCAGTTTCTCAGCGGTTGTGGTGCGCTCCTGCTCGATGGCAAGCAGGTCACTGACAGTGGGCTTGTCGAGCTCACGGCCTTCAAGCAGGAGTTTGACCTCCTCGGCGTCGAGCGTCTCATATTTGAGCAAGGCTCTGGCTATGACCTCGACCTTCTCGCGATTGGCAAGCACGAGCTCTTTCGCGGACTTATAGGCTTCGTCGATGATTCGCCGAATCTCTTTATCGATCACCTCGGCGGTCCTGTCGGAGTACGCTTTCTCGAGCATGGGATTGCCCACATCGCCATAGTAGCCGTATCCGCCGCCGTAGTTGACCATACCAAGCTGGTCGCTCATGCCCCAGCTTTCGACCATCCTGCGGGCTATTTCGGTGGCCTGCTGGATGTCGGCGGCTGCGCCGCTGGAAATATCGTTGAAGAAGACCTCTTCGGCGATGCGCCCGCCCAGGCAGACCTGGACATAGGCCGTGCAGTAGCTCATGGTGTACATGGTCCTGTCCTTTTCGGGCAGCGCGAAAGTGGCTCCGCCCATGGAGCCCCGCGGGATTATACTGACCTTGTGGAGCGGGTCGGCGTTCGGCACCAGGCACTGAACCAGTGTATGTCCGGCCTCGTGGAACGCGGCGGCCTCGCGGTCCTTCTGGTCGACGACGCGGCTGCGTTTGGCGCGGCCCCAGCGGACCTTATCACGAGCTTCTTCGAGGTCGGCCGTCTCGACGAAATCTTTGTTGGCCATGGTGGCCATAATGGCTGCTTCATTTATTATGGCCGCAAGCTCGGCGCCGCTGAACATCGGCGTGCCGCGCGCGATACGCCTCATATCGACGCCGGGGGCGAGCTTGACCTTTTTGGCGTGGACGTTGAGTATCTCCATCCTGCCTTTGACATCGGGCAGCGGGACATATATCTGGCGGTCGAAGCGGCCCGGCCTGGTAAGCGCATTGTCGAGGATATCATTGCGGTTCGTGGCTGCTATGACAATTACCTGATCATCGGTATCAAAACCGTCCATCTCGACGAGAATGGCGTTGAGGGTCTGTTCACGCTCGTCGTGGCCGCCGCTGACGAAACCCGGTCCGCGCTTGCGGCCGATGGCGTCTATCTCATCGAGGAATATGATACAGGGCGAATTCTCTTTGGCCTGGCGGAAGAGGTCGCGGACGCGCGAAGCGCCGACGCCGACGAACATCTCGACGAAATCACTGCCGGAGATGCTGAAGAACGGTACATCGGCTTCGCCGGCGATGGCCTTGGCCAGGAGCGTCTTGCCGCAGCCGGGCGGGCCGATGAGTAGCACGCCGCGAGGGATGCGTCCGCCGAGCCGCTGGAACTTCTTGGGGTTCTTGAGGAACTCGATCGTTTCAGTGACTTCCTCTTTGGCCTCATCGATGCCTGCGACATCCTTGAAGGTGACTTTTATCTGCTCTTTGCTGCGGACGCGGTGTTTGCTGCGGCCGAAGTTCATCAGCATTCCGCCAGCGCCGCTGCGGGCGCCGCGAAGGAAGAGGAAGTAGAAGAGACCCACGAACAGCAGAATGGGGAAGAGGTAGTTGGCAAGCATGATGAGCCACATGTCGGAGCTGCTGAGCGACCATTCGATGGTGCTGCCCTTCTGCTGCATGGCCTCGAGCTTCCTTGCCAGCTCCTCGCCCAGCATCTTGCGGTCGAAGTTGACCTTGAAGGCCTTGGGTGTCTTCTTGTCGCGGACGGCAGCATCTTTGAACTCGCCGAGTATCTCGCTTTCCTTTATCTGGATGCGCTCTATCTCATCCTTCTCCAGATGTGTCAGGAACTGGTTGTAGGTCAGGTCTTCAGTGCCGTTGAGCTTGCTGACGGCAAGCAGGACAGCCAGGAGAATAAGCCCTATTATCAGCCAGCTGCCGGGCAAGCCGCGGAAACCCGGCTGAGGGGTCTTGCGCCTGTCACCGTCCGGCCGTCTGGGATTCATGTTGTCACGGTCATCCATAGAGAATGCATTTCCTGAAGATTTGACTGCCGCCCTGCTGGAGGCAGGTCAATGTCGGGTTAATCGCACTACCATTTCTCTCTCATTGCATCGACGATGCTCTCGGCCAGGCGATTAGCTGCAAGCTTCGAGGCATAGGCTTCGCCCTGCCCCTGGAACTGCGAGAAATCAGCCGCGGCCATCACTTCGACATCGTCGAGCAATAGCTCGCCCGTGCGGCGATTCTTCCATGTCACGACAGCCCCCATTCGCATCTGCTGCTCGAGCGGACGCCCTACATGGGGTTCCTGTACGAGGGTGCCCTTGTCGATGGCAGTTATATACCCGCTGATGATTGTATCAGCGCTATCTCTTTCCGAGAGCACCCTGTACGGAGTGCGGGTCTCGATCCTCTTGCACAGCGCATCGGTGAGGTCATATTCCTGGCCGCGCCAGAATGTCTTGTTATCGAACATCTCCACATAGACCGTGGAGATGTTATCGGGATAGAGCGATTCCGCGCTATAGCCGCATCCGGACTGAAAGCCCATCGCACAGGCGATCGCAACAATGATCAAACCGGAAAACAATCGTCGCATACTGGGTTTACTCACCGAGGATGATAATGTTCATCGGGTCTTTCATTTCTGCACATTGGCGGCCAAGGCCTCACGAGCCTTCTCCGCAGCGAGGGTATCCGGCCACAACCTCACCACTTCGCCGAAATACAGCCGGGCTCCTTCATCGCAACCGGTCCTGTCGTAGTACAGGCCGACCGTCAGGTCCTTCTCCGCCATCTGCTCATCGATGCGTCCCAGGGTCTGATCGACGTTGATGCTCGCGGCAAACTCGGGATATCGGTTCTTGAGTTCGGTATAGTATCCACGTGCGCTGATAAGGCTGCCGGCCTCGTATTTGGGGCCATTGTACGCTGCGTATATATTCGAAGCCATCCCGTAAAGGGCTTCTCGTCCGATATCACCAGAGGGCCAGCGTGAGGAAACATCCGACCAGGCATGATACGCATCACGGTACAGATGACGCTTCTCGTAGCTCCTGGCGATGCTGATAAGGCCGCGCTTAGCAATCGGGGCATCCCCCGCCCTGTCGGCGATGGCGTTCATTATCTTTTCGCCATCTTCGTAGGCCCTTACGCGGAATATGCCCAGTAGAGGCTTCTTCTGTCCATTCAGGAAGGCAGTGCCGATCTGGAACAGGCGGTCCATGGCAGCATCGTAGAGGTCGCTGCCGGGATGCTCGTCGAGGAAAGTCGTGTATTTCTTAGCTGCCTTGACGAAGTCCCGCTTCGCATAGAGGACCTCGGCATCGATGAATAGATCGATGCCCTGTTCTTTGAGCTCGGGAAACTCGTCGCGCAGCTCTCTTAGCGCGGTGCTCGCTTCTTTGGGGCGACCTTCATTGACAAGCTGCTTGACTCTGGCTGTCTTCTCCAGATATACGCTCTGTCTACCGGAAGTAGCGCTTTTCCACGTACCATCTTTGTCCAGGTACATGGTTTCTGCGCAGGCGCAACCCGAGAACACCGCTATTGTCAGGGCAACAACAGATATACGCATCACGTTTTCCCCGGTATTTGAGGCTTTCTTTGCTAGTATGCAGAGACTTTCCATATCCCCGCGTGCGGCCCGCAATTATAACGCATCGCCACAGGCTTGCAAACACAGTGTTGAAGATAAATAATCGTGGTCTGAGTCTGTTGAACCGCAGATAGTAAACCGGCAAGGCTGCTCGTATGAAGGAAGTTCTGGTAATAATCGGTGGTGTTTTATTCTTGTCAAGCAGCGTTTTCTACGTGTTTGTGAAGGTGGCGATGAAACCGCGGCAAGACGACCTGCCATCGTTCCACGAGTTTGAGGAGCGAGACCCTCGTCTTTTTAGGTATGAGCGGTACTCGAGGCTGGCAATTGCAGGCGCGGTCGTGGGCGCACTCCTGTTATTCATCGGAGCTACGTAGATGCATGCCCGCGCAGACCCGCCAACGCCGCCCAGTCCACGCCCTGAAGGCCGACAGGTACTTGTTGGCCGAGCTGGAGATTCTCGACGGATGCGGTCGGGTCATGTCCGCAGACGGCTAGTACCTTGACGCCGCTGCACCGCTCAATGATATCGGGCGCGGTCATGACCGCTCTGTCGGCAAGCGGCTCAGAATAGGCATTGATGACAATGCCGGCTGGCTCGATGTCCGCGGCTCTCAGCGAGTCGATGGTAAGCAGAGTGTGGTTGATCGTGCCGAGGTGTGGTCTGGCAACGATAACAACCGGCAGTCGGAAGCCCGCCGCAAGATCACGCACGTCGTGTGTCTGCGTTAGGGGGACGCGAACGCCGCCGATGCCTTCGACGATAACAATATCCGATGTGTTACAGATATGGGCATAAGCGGTGGCGATGAGCTCAAAATCGATGTCACGGCCTTCAGCTTCGGCTGCGACGAGAGGCGCTGCTGGCGTGACATAGGCGACCGGATTGATCTCTGTAAGAAGATGCGATGAATCTGCGCAGTGAGCCAGGAAGCAGGCATCGGCGGATTCGAGGCCGAATCGGGCGTGTGTGCAGCCGGTGGCGATGGGCTTGAAGGCACCTACTTTCACTCCCTGCTTTTGCAGGAGCGAGGCAATGGCACCTGCAACCAGCGTCTTTCCGATACCAGTGTCGGTAGCTGTGATGAAAATGCCGGGCTTTCGCGGTACTTTTAGGAGCGGTGGCATCACAGACCTTTCACTATGCCAGGCAGGTCCTGCTCTATGGAATCATGTATTATGCCCATCAACTTATCGAGAAGCGATAGATCCATCGCCAGTGGCGGCATGAGCACAATTACGTCACCGAGAGGGCGCATGATGGCGCCTCGTTTGCGCATCGCCATACAGAGCTTCGCTCCGACCGCCTCGGCTGCAGGATATGAGAGGCGCGAGGTCTTGTCTTTGACGATCTCTATGCCGCCCATCATCCCGCACTGCCGGAGATCGCCGATATTTGGCAGCGAGCATATCTTGCGGCCCCACTTATCGATAAGGGCTATCTTCGCAGGCAGTGATTCCAGAATACGATTCCCGGCGAAGAGGTCAAGCGACGCGATGGCTGCGGCACAGGCAAGCGCATTGCCCGTGTAGGTATGACCGTGGTAGAAAGTCTTGTTCTCAGTGACCGGCCCCATAAAGCCGGCGAATATGTCCTCAGTCGCGAGCGTTGCTGCCAGCGGCAGATAGCCGCCCGTGATCCCTTTGGCCAGGCACATGAGGTCCGGACAGACATTCTCCTGCTCGCAGGCGAACATCGTTCCCGTGCGACCGAAGCCGGTCGCTACCTCGTCGCATATCAGCAGCACGCCATACTTCCGGGTGAGCTGCCTCAGACTGCGGAGGAAACCGCGCGGATGCACTATCATTCCGGCTGCGCCTTGGACGAGCGGCTCGATGACGACGGCGGCGATGAATTTGGCGCTATCGCGAAGCATCTGACGGATAGCGTCAAGGCTGGCATGACAACACTCCTCCTCTGTTCCACCAAAGCGGTATGGATGCGGGGCTGGCGCAAAGAACGTCTCGAACAGAAGCGGCCGGAATATTGAATGGAATGTCTCGATGCCGCCAATGCTCACCGAGCCGATTGTGTCTCCGTGATAACTCTGGCGCAATGCAATGAATTTCTCACGCAGCTTTTCGCCTCGGTTGGCAAAGTACTGGTAGGCCATCTTGACAGCTACCTCCACGGCAGTCGCCCCGCTATCCGAGTAGAAGACCCGGGAAAGCCCTTTGGGGGCAAGGTGCACAAGTCTTTCCGCGAGCTCTATGGAACGAGTCTGGCCGAGCCCCAGAAGCGTGCTGTGCGCGACCTTCTCAAGCTGATCTTTGATGGCATCATCTATCCTGCGGACCCTGTGGCCGTGGATATTACACCACAGCGAACTGACGCCGTCGATATAGCGGTTGCCCTGGGTATCAATGAGAAAGAAACCCTCTGCCGCATCAATGACCAGCGGCTCTGACTCAAGCCACGTGGACATCTGGGTGAAAGGATGCCAGAGGTACTTCTTATCCAGTGAGACAAGGTCTTGCGTGTGCCGGTTCATGGCCCAGCTAATTAGCAGGAATGGCCTCTGATGTCAACTCAAAGCGCGGCACTCATGCTGCGGTAGATTTGGGTTGCAAAAGCTCTGAATCGAAGTCATCATTAGGTCATGTACTCCTCGGATGATGCGAACAGATTCGCCCTTGAGCGCGCGGCAATGGTGAGAGAGCAGCTTGCCGGCAGAGATATCACAGACCCTGGCGTACTTCGGGTAATGGGAGATGTGCCGCGCGAGGAATTCCTTTCGGCTGAATATCGCGAATTGGCTTATGCCGACAGGCCCCTGCCGATAGGAATGGGCCAGACTATAAGCCAGCCGTATATCGTAGCGCTGATGACGCAACTTCTCCATGTTCGGCCGGATGACACGGTCCTCGAAATCGGTACGGGTGTCGGGTACCAGACGTCGATACTGGCGGCGCTGGCGGGCAGGGTGCATACGGTTGAGCGGCTTGGTCAGCTATCCGAATCAGCGCAGGCGATACTTGGCAGGCTCGGAGTCAGGAATGTGGAGTTCTGTGTGGGCGACGGCAGCCTAGGCTGGCCGGGCCACCTAGAGTTCGACAAGATAATCGTCACGGCTGCCGCTCCGGAAATACCACAGGCGTTGCTGAATCAGCTCAAAGGTCACGGGATACTTGTGTTGCCGGTCGGACGCGGTCCGGTGCAAGACCTGGAAGTGGTCAGAAAGACCGGCAAGAGCATCGCCGAGGAATCAGTCTGCGGATGCAGGTTCGTGCCGCTCTACGGCGAGCAGGGATTCGGGGAACCCGATGAGCGCATATGAGACATCGACACCAAAGCAGCTGACCGTGCAGACGCCTGTGCAGTACATAAAGGGAGTGGGCCCGGCAAGGGCGGAGCACTTTGCGGCACTTGGCGTGATGACTGTTGGGGATCTGCTTGAATACTTCCCGCGTGATTACCAGTGGCTGCCACCACCTGAAAAAGCCAACCGCATGCGCGAGGGTCAGGATATCTCCATCGTCGGCCTTGTGGAGTCTGTAGATTACCAGTCGTACAGACGTCCCCCAATATTCGAGGCCATCCTTGCGGACGAGACCGGGTATTGCCGCGTCGTCTGGTTCAATGGCGGCTATCTCCGCGGACAGATAGTCGCGGGCCAGCCACTACTAGCCTGGGGTAGAGCAAAACGTTACAAGCACCAAATGCAGCTTACGAATCCCAAGTTCAGGGTATTGCCCGAGGGTGTGACGCCTGATATGGAGAGTCTTGGAGGAGCAATCTATCCAGCTACGGCTGAGCTTTCGAGCGGCCACATAAAGCACGTGATAAATCAGGTGCTTCCTGAAGTGTCGAAGCTCATCGAAGAGACGTACGATGATGACTTCCGCAAAGCCAATAACCTTATCCCGCGAGCGAAGGCATTTGAATGGGTACATGCTGCAACGAATGATGATGAGGTCGCCGGGGCAAGGCGCAGGCTGAAATTCGACGAACTTTTCCTGATGCAGCTGGGCCTGGCCATGCGCAGATACAGGATGCAGAATTTCGCGTCTGCACCGCCCATGAAGCATAGCGATGAGATCGATTCGCGCATCCGGAGGCGTTTCCCCTTCCTCCTGACGGAAGACCAGGAGAACGTGATAAAGGAGATAGTGACAGATATGGCCGGCAGCCGGCCGATGAACCGCCTGCTGCAGGGAGATGTCGGCTCGGGCAAGACCGTTGTGGCGATATACGCCGCCCTTCTGGCGGTCGCCAATAAGTGTCAGGCTGCTATTATGGCTCCGACCGAGATACTTGCCGGCCAGCATTTCCAGAGCATCGAGAGGTATCTTGAGGGCAGCAAGGTCAGATACGCCCTGCTGGCTGGCGGCATTACCGGCAAGAAACGTGAAAAGCTGCTCCTGGATATCGAGGAAGGCAATATCGATATCGTCGTAGGCACACATGCCGTCCTCCAGCACGATGTGAGATTCCAGAGGCTTGGGCTTGTCGTCATAGACGAGCAGCATAAGTTCGGCGTTCATCAGCGTGCGCAGGTGCGAAAGGATGCCTGCCCACATTGCCTTGTGATGACGGCGACACCCATACCGCGAACGCTGGCGATGACGGCCTTTGGCGACCTTGACTGCTCGGTCATCAAACACTCGCCGCCTGGGCGGGGTGAGGTTGTCACGCGCTGGGTCAAACCGCATGACAGGAACAAGGCATATGATTTCATCCGCGCCAGGTTGAAGGCAGGCAAACAGGCTTACTTCGTTTACCCTCGCGTGCTCGGGGCAGAGGAAGCGAGTGATGTGAAAGCGGCCATTGAAGAACATCGTGTACTGAGTGACAAAGTCTTTGTCGAGTTCAGAGTGGGCCTGGTGCACGGCCAGATGTCGGGAGAGGAGAAGCAGAAAGTGATGGATGCTTTCCGTGCGGGCGACACTCAGGTCCTTGTGGCAACTGTGGTGATAGAGGTCGGCGTCGATGTTCCCAATGCGACCATTATGGTTATCGAGGATGCCGACCATTTCGGTCTTGCGCAGCTGCATCAGTTGCGGGGGCGGATCGGACGCGGCCAGAGCAAGTCGTATTGCCTGCTTTTTGCCGAGAATGAGACCCTTGAGGCGAAGGAGAGGCTCGACGTAATGACGCGGACCAATGACGGCTTTGAGATAGCCGAGCAGGACCTGCGGCTGCGAGGGCCCGGCGAGATGTTCAGCACACGGCAGCACGGCCTGCCCGACCTGAAGATCGCCGACATCATTGAGGATAACGACCTGCTGCTTCTGGCCCGGAGGTGCGCAGTCGAACTCGTGACCGAAGACCCGATGCTCACTCGGGCCGGCCATCAGAATCTTCGCAAGGTGCTCCTCGCCAGATTTGGACAGTCACTCCAGCTTTCTGACATAGGCTAGGGGTGTGTTTTCGACTCAGCCGCCAAAAACCTCCAGCTCCTTCATCACTTTCAGAAGCATTGCCTTGCGGCTCTGATAGTAGCTTCCTTTATCAGCCACAGGCGAATCGTCTTTCGCTGTCACAGTTTGATGTGTAATGGCCCCTTTCAAGGGGAACACCGCCTTATACTGGTTATCCACACACACGACATCGTACCAGTCGCTCACTATCGTATAGTCCCTCGACTTTGAGCCCAGCATGTTGAATCCAAGCGAGTAGTCGGCCGGCGGATTTGTGACGCCCAGCGATGCAAGCACTGTTGCGGGCAGATCCAGGTGGCTGGTCATTCTCGTGACGACCGATGGCTGGACCCCAGGCACCCACAGCACCAGCGGCACCCGAGTCTGCCAGTCGGTGTAATCGGAGTTGTGCCCCCATCTGCCTGCCTCCATGAACTCCTCGCCATGGTCACCTGTCATTATGACTATCGTGGAATCAAGAAGCTTCTTCTCTTGCAGGTAATCGATTATTCGCGCGAATTGGGTGTCAAGGTGGTTGCATGAATTGATGTACCTGTTCTTTATCAAGCCGATGTCACTCTCGATGTCGGCAGTGGCATAGTTGAATGTTTCAAGGTACGGCTTTGCTATCGCGCACTCAGGCGGGAACTGGTATCTCGCGTGCGGAGACTCAAAGAACATGAATGTCATGAAAGGCCTGTTGGGATCGCGCCCTTCGATGAAGCCCAGCAGCCTGTTCACATTCTCCCTGTCAACCTGCCATGTTGTGGACGCGCCGCTATGCTCATGCAGCTTCTCCTTCGGTATGGACGCAAACACGGTCTTATCAAACTCCGGATAGGTGAACCTGGCGCTGGTATACATCTCCATCTGGTAATCGTTAGCGTGAAGTACGTCGAACAGCACCGGTCCTCTCTGCTGCTGCAGGAATTCGAACCAGTAGTTGCCATATAACCCGTAGAACATCCCGAAGACGGCCATCCTTGTGCCGTTGCCGGCGCTATACGTCTGGTCAAACCTGATAGCCTGCTCGGCGAATCGCCAGGTAGACGGCATGATGTTCGGGTCAAGCATATCATGCCGCCACGACTCGGCCACCAGCCACACAATGTTGTAGTTAGTATGATCCTTCCGCTGTGCGATAAGATGCAGAGGGTATTTCAGATGTGATGATCCCCTCACTCTTATCTCCATGCCTTCACGTCTGGTTTCCTCGATACCGAGCTTTCCGGCCAGGCTTGCGAAAGTGACCCTCATATAAAGCGGGAATGCATCCGCCGCCTCCAGGACAGGGGTGTAGTTCTTGAGGGCCGAGTATCCGAAGGCAAGCCCCTGCCCCGCCAGCATAAGCAGGATGGCGAGGGTGATTGCAAGACGGGCGCGGCTGCTGAGCAAGACATCACACAGCTTCCTCATCCTGTCCCACCGTAGCAGGCTGAACAGGATAGCAGTATGGAGAGCCGCGAAACCGGCAATTAGCGCTATGAACGTGACCTTGGTCGAGGTGTCACCGCCAAGTGATTCAATACCGCCCTTAGTCGTTATAATATTGAGCACAAACGCGTTGATGTGGAAGCCGTACATCCGGTAAATGAAGGCATCGGTGAAGAGAACCAGGTCAACAGCAACCATCGATACGACCGCAAGTGGATACGTTATCCAGGCCGGATTGAACAATTTTCGCAGAAGTAGATGGAGGCCCTGTATCAGAAGCTTCAAGGGCAGCATGAACACGAAGCTGTAAGCCGTAAGTACGGCTGCAGCGAACATCAGCGTCCGGAAGGAGAATACTCCTATATGCCAGACGAACTGCAGACCAATGAGCACAAGCACCAGATACGATACCCAGAAATAACGCTCAAGGACCATATGCCCGTCCTCAGCCTTACCAGTTGAGACGAGCCGAACAGAATTGACATCAGCCATCGACGTACCCCCTGGCAGTGCTCACCACCAGCACCTGCGACCATACAGAAATCAGAACGAACGGCCTTCCTGCTGGCGAAACGAATCATATACACTAATCCGGCGATTCACGCAAGACTAATCGAATGCACGGCCGGCCCGATTCACGACAGCTCGGCGGTGGCTTTTTGCTTGCGGGCTGCCCTGCCAGGCATATAATACGTCTTTGCACTTGCGGGGGCTGTATAGACCGCAGGTCGGGCGCCTGTAGCTCAACTGGATAGAGCATCGGTCTACGGAACCGAAGGTTTTGGGTTCGAATCCCGACAGGCGCGTTCATGCACGAAGCTCCGATAGCCCAAGCCTTGCTCGAGGCCGCTCTTGCCTCGGTGCCAGATCCAAATACAAAGATAACGAGACTTATCGTTGTCTCGGGGCCGTTCTCAGGAGTTGACGCGGAATGCCTCCGCTTCTACGTTTCTGAGCTGTCCAAGGGCACTTGTGCCGATGGCGCGGAACTCGTCGTACGGTGTGAGCCGGCCCGGCTTGTCTGCGGTTCCTGCGCCAACGTCATGCCCTGTGCCTCAGGCTCATCAATCGAGTTCATCTGCCCCAAATGCGGCGGCCCCAACACCGTGGAAGGCGGGCGCGATCTCTACCTGGATAGCATTGAAGTCACGGCTGACTGAGCTCTCCGTCGGGTTGGAACCCCGGTCGAGACAGGGAGCAGAGCAGGCCGAGCCAGACGACAAATCCTGACGTTTCTAGAGCGGAAAGTCTGATAAAACTGAGCTCGGCAGCGGTGACAGGCAAAAAAAAACATGGTATGCGCAGTTTTTTCGCTGTTCGCATGTTGTCAAACTGCTGACTACCCAAAGCAGTATGGACATAAGGACTGCGGTAACCCACAGGCCGCCAGCGCGCAAACTCTTTGTTAATAAGCACTTAGGAACAGGACACAATATATGGTATACAAACAGAATTAATTCTTGACCGGATTAGCGGCTAATCATCCAGTCTGATACTGCCGTGTCCATGAAAGACGAGGCGGCCGCGCCGCTTTGTATTTTTTGCGTACCCCCTGCCTGTGTTATTATAAAGGGTGGAGTGTGTGTAATTCTGATCTTGATTGGAGACGGCTCTGACGTATCCGCGAATGTCCATGGGGGTGGTCGCAGGTAATCTATATGCAAATCCTGCGAAGCGACACAAACTATAAATGTGTGATGATTGGCAGACCGATATAGTCGTATGATATGTCGAGTAAGTGCGTTCTGTAGATGGAAAACGGTTACCTAACCGAGATGCAAACCCTTTCAAAGTTTTTCGGAGGATTTTGAAATGCTCGAATCGCAAAAGCTATTACTGATGATGGCTGCGGGTGCTCTCTGTCTGGCAGTTGCCCCTGTGGGCTTCGCGGCAAACCTTGTTGTTAACGGTGACTTTGCCACAGATGCCAGCGGGTGGACTATGCTCCATACGACATCGGGTGATGAGTACGTGTATGCAGAGTATCAGGCAGGGATCGGCTACCCTGCGGGCTCTGTCAAGATCCAGCGGGTCGTGACTAACCCGGCCCTGGCTACCGATGGCCATCGTTACTACCAGTTCATACCCGTCGAACCGAATCTCACGTACTATGTCCGTGGGCAGTGGAAGGGCGACCTGTCTGACGGTGGTGCGGGTACCAACTGGGCAGAGGTCTACATAGGCTTCACAGCCGACGTAAACACAGCCCAGCCGAACTGGTCGCAGTTTCTGCGATATAAGAAACAGTGGGATGGCGTTAGTAATCAGAATGTCTCGGCTGCAGGACAATGGGACTGGGAAGACTTCACCACGTCTCCGAGCGGTGCACCTCCCGAATCGTTCACAGCTCAGTCAGGCCAGGGCTATATGATAATCGCCTTCAACCTGGGCGGCTCTCCAATGGTTCCATACACAGCTCAGCCCTATTTCTATATCGACAACTTGGTAGTCATAGCCTGTGATGAGTGGCTGGACGGCGATGCGGACCAGGACTGCAAGATAGACTTCAAGGACGTGGCCATAGTAGCCAAGGACTGGCTGGTATGCCATACAGATCCCGCCAGTTCATGCTGGTGAGAGATATCAGGGAAAATAATACTCTTGGAATCTAGTTCGGAGGATCAAAAATGTATCGATCGAAAGGACTAATGCTATTTGCCCTGGCGGCACTGTGCGTCTTCGGCGTGACCGGTGAGGCAGGGGCTACCACATACACGTGGAACACGAGCGCCGCGAGCACGGACTCGTTCAAGGTGGGTGCCTTGTGGAACTACGGTGGCAGCCTGCACCCGACCAATGCAGAACTTGACAACCTTATGAACAATGCATCCCTTGGGGCAGTCTTCCAGGCTACGAACGCCCTTTGCGTTCGCCAGCGCGATGCCAGTGACACCGTGATGACGATCAACGCCCCGTTCTATTTCGATGACGACTCGGCCGAGGGTATGAACTTCAAGGACCAGCTCATCAACGGTGAGAACCTCTGGACGTTCAATGAACTCCACTTCCAAGGTACGATGAACTGCGCAGACCCCGCCACCGGATACGTGCGCCTCGCCGGCAGCATGATCGTCACGGGGCCCGCATCGTTCACGACGGATGCGCGTTCTACGGCCACTCACCAGGTCTATCTTGATATCGAGATAGATGCATCGCGTGTCGATGATCTTGAGCTTGGTTTCACCAACAAGACGAACGTGAACAATGAAGGCCATCTATATCTGAACAATAGCGACACAGCCTTCTGGGGCAAGTGGCAAGTACAGACACAGGTCTATGCTAGTGTTGCCGACTGCCTGGGCGACGCCGATGTCGAAGTCGGTTCAGGCCTGGTAGTAGGAACAGGGACTCAGGAAGGCACCATCCTCGACTACGGCGTGCTGGTAATAGAGAACGCCAACGCCATCGCGGAGACGGCAGAGTTGACGCTCGTCGAGGACACCAACAACGCAAGCAAGGGCCGTATACAGACCAATCTGGCCATCAACGTGCGCAAGCTCACCAAGAAGGCCTGGCACTACGACGCGAACGAGCCCTATTTCACGCTGAGTTCGCTGCCCAGCGGCACATATACTTCGAGCTCTCCACAGCTCAGCGGACATATGACCGGCGGCGGCAGCATAACTGTCGCCTACGATCAGAACGCTCCGGCCGTTATGACGATGGAGTGCAAGGACCAGTTTGGCGTGACGATATCCGGTGATACCGGCCTCAGGCCCCGCGCCGGCGACACGGGATTGCAGTTCAAGACTGGCTACGTCGTTCGGATCAGAGCAAAGAACACGCTGTCACTTTCGGGCGTCGGCTATACATTCCTGAAGTGGCAGGTGGGTGGTGCTGATTACAGTACAGAGCTTGACACTACTGTAACGATGAATACGAGCAAAACGGTCACGGCGGTGTATACCAAGGCCGCAGGCGCCAGCCAGCCGAATCCAACCGACAAGCAGGGCAGCGTCTCGATAGTAACGGGACTGGCCTGGACGCCTGACCCGGCCGCAACGGTGCAGTCCGTGTACTTCGGAACATCTACGGCGGTTTATGGCACGGCGGCTACGCCTGTGTATACCGGCGATGGCTCTCTAAGCAGCCTGACGAATGCCCAGCTTGGCGGCGCTCTCAAGGAGAACTCCAACTATTACTGGCAGGTCAGGTCAAATGTCGCCAGCGATGCCAAGCCGCAGTGGGTGTTCACAACCGGCAGCATCAAGGCCGTCTCGCCCTCTCCTGCTGATGATGCGACAGGGCAGGCGACTGATCTGACCCTTGAGTGGACCTCTCAGGATGCCGGCGCGACCAGCTTCAATGTCTATTTCGGTACGGACAGGAACGCCGTTGAGAACGGCCTTGTAACGCCCGTCAACGTCGGCGTGGCACAGCTTGCCAAGACCGGCCTGCTCCGCGGCATATGGTATTACTGGCGCGTTGACTGCCTGTTCCCGGGCAAGACTGCCGTCGGCGATGTCTGGGCCTTCAGGGTGAACGCATACGTTCTTGCACTTGATACTGACACCCTCGCAGCAACTGATCAGGGCGTTCCGATCACAACCGGTCTGACAAAAGCCTATGACGATGACGATATCGCCGTCTTCAAGTTCGACAGCTTCAGCTACGGCGACCAGTATGACATAGTTGTGACGGGCTCCAAGAAGCTTGCCATCTGGTCCGAAAGTGACCTTGCCTTTGGCGGCGTTCTTAGCGTATCTGCCCCGATGAACGACACTAACACGCCCGGCTCAGCCATAGCTGGCGGCTACATCGGTGGAGACAGGTTGATAATGATCGATGCAGGTGACGCCAACAACTTCCGCTGGGCCCCGTTCAACCCGGTGAGTGGCTCCGCCTTCACCAAGTATGCTATCGTCGAAGGCGACAGCAGCTATTTCAGAGACCAGCATCCCGGCGATGCCAATTATCGTCCGGCGAACAGCCAAGCGATGGGGCCCGGCCGTGGATATAGCCACTTCAACTACGCGAACTACCCGACAGCAGGGCTCAAGCTGCAGGTGACTAACCTCTACGGAACGGGCGGGACGTATGGCGGCCGCGGCGGACACAACTCCGGCACCGGTGGCTACGCGCCGGGCAGCAGTGCCACAGCGTATGCCACGTACAATGATGACCTGCCGGGAGTCTACGGCCAGCGCGAGCTCTACGAATTGTGGGGCGGCTCCGGCGGTACCGGCGGCGGATCGCGATATGAGTTCAACTACTTAAAGGCCCTCGGTGGCGCCGGTGGCGGTGGTGTGATCGAGCTCTATGCCAAGGGTAACCTGAGTCTCGGCGCCAACGCCGAGGTGCTCAGTAGCGGCGGCGAAACAAGAAATGTCAACATTGGCGGCTCCGATGTTGGTTACTGCGGCGGCGCTGGTAGCGGCGGCTCGATAAGACTTGTTGCGACCGGTGATGCTACGATCAGTGGCAAGGTCGCCGCCGATGGCGGCAAAGGTGGCGATACCGCCAGCAACAAGCCGACGTCCTCGGCTGTAGGCGCTGGCGGCGGCGGCGGTCGAGTGGCCATCTTCAGGGGTGGTTCACTCAGTACCGCAGGCAGCGTCATCAGCGCTTCAGGCGGCGCCAGCGGCACCTGGATCGGTGCTACCGAGGCGCGGCTTACATGGCAATCAGGCCAAAGCGGCTCCGTCTATGGCGTCGAGCCTGGCGAAGGTGATGTCTCGATGGTCACGGCAGCACACTTCCCGATACCTGAAGACGGTGCCAGAGGCATCCCGGTCGGGACGGTCGATCTTACATGGCTGCCCGGCCTCGGCTCAACCAG
>Ga0209164_1000635_pt1 | contig 70684 bp, 58 predicted proteins | sample MTBNYHSulfiMetaG_FD_187458 | JGI IMG/M metagenome (GOLD analysis project Ga0209164, IMG submission 187458) | Enrichment culture microbial communities from rom New York Harbor, USA that are MTBE-degrading - MTBE-NYH (New York Harbor Sulfidogenic)... | ecosystem: Environmental > Aquatic > Marine >... | reverse complement strand
CCGAGGCCTTCCATAACACCCCTCTGGGGAGGAAATACCAGGGTCTTCGGATCAGGGTTGGGATCTGGCGGGACCGCGAGGCCCTTGAAGCCGCTATCTTCAATCACCTGTACGCCTTTTTCAGCCGCTATTACCAGGATGGGGATTTCATCTCGAAACGCCGCTACACCAGACGCCAGAGATACGCTATCCCCTATAACGGGGAGGAGGTCTACCTGTACTGGGCCAACCATGATCAATATTACGTCAAGACCGGCGAGTATTTTCAAGACTATGCCTACAAAGGTCCTAACGGTGTGACCATTCATTTCAAGCTGCAGACAGCCGATGTGGAACATAACAATGTCAAAGGCAACAAGCGGTTCTTTCTTCCCCGACTTCAGTCAATCATATGGGATGATCAGGCCGGGCAATTGACGATTCCCTTTGAGTATCGGCCCCTGACAGACCCGGAAGAGGGCGTTTATGGCGCCACGAACCAACAGGAAGGCATCATTGTCAAGGCACTGGCAGAGATCCCCGATCACCTTTCTCCCAAGACCGCAGCAGAGGCAGTGACGGCCCTTATGACCGAAAAACGCAGGACTGCGGAGGGCAAATCCGTTTCTTTTTTCGAACACCACCTTCGGCAGTATACCCGCCGGAACACCTCCGACTTTTTTATTCACAAGGACCTGAAAGGCTTTCTTCTGCGTGAACTGGATTTCTATCTTAAGAACGAGGTCCTGAATCTGGATGAGATGGAGGCTTCCGGAGAGGATCGGTCCGAGGGTTGGTTTCAGATCATGCGGGTGATCCGGTCAATAGGCGGCCACATCGTCGATTTCTTGGATCAGATCGAAAATTTTCAGAAGATGCTCTGGGAGAAACGGAAATTCATCATCGAGACCCAGTATTGCATTATCGTGGGCGAGATTGACGAGGCCTTTTACCCCGAGATTGCAGCATGCGAGGACCAATGGAACGAGTGGAAAAGGCTGTTTCACATCGATGAAGAGGCGTCCAACCTGTTCAATGCGGGCAAGGATAAGAAGGGCAAACGCCTCGCATTTTTGAAGACCCATCCGACCCTTGTGCTTGATACAAGGCATTTTAGCCAGGAATTCGTTGACAGGCTAATCGCAGGCTGCTGTGAGTTAGACAACATGGTTGATGGCCTGCTGATCCATTCAGAGAACTTTCAGGCGCTTGCCTTTCTGAGCTCGTCTTACAACGGGAAATGTGGTTTCATGTTTGGCGATCCTCCATATAATACTGGAATAGATGGCTTTCCCTATAAAGACGCATACCAACATTCCAGTTGGCTAACCATGATGCTCAACCGCCTTTCTCTATCCAAGCAGGTTCTGTCTCAAGCGAGCATTGTTTCCTTGACAATTGATTTCATCGAGGTCTCAAGGTTAAGACTGTTATGCGACTCCGTCTTTGGCAGCGAAAATTTCTTGGCTGATATTGCGTGGGAGAAACGCTATACACGGAGCAACAACGCAAAGCTGTTTTACAGCCTTAAAGACACGGTTTTATGTTATCGCTCCGGCGAGTTAGTGAGGTTGTTGCGCGAAGCCAGAAGTCAGACATCCCTGAAAAATTATTCGAATCCCGATGACGATTCAAGGGGGCCTTGGATTAGTTCTTCATACATCAATCCTGCCACCAGAGAGCAACGTCCGAATTTGGTATATCCGATTCGGAACCCATTTACGGGCAAGGAGGTTGAACACCCAACGCATGCTTGGAAATATGACACTGAGAAACATGCACAGCATGTGCTCGAAAATCGGCTATACTGGGGACTTGACGGCTCCAATGAATTTCCACGACTGAAATCGTTTCTCTCGGAAGCCAGCGAAGGCATGGTTCCCATAGATGTTTGGCACCATAAACTCACCGGTACAACCGATGACGGCGGGAATATCCTTAAGGCCCTTTTTGGCAATTCTGTTTTCGATAATCCAAAACCCCCCTCCCTTGTGGAAAGAGCCCTTTCACTGTGTAGTGAGCTGCAGAGCGCGCCTTTTTCGCTTGATCCTTTTGCTGGCTCGGGCACTACCGGCCATGCCGTGATCAATCTCAACCGCGAGGATGGGGGGAGACGCAAATTCATCCTCGTGGAGATGGCCCACTATTTTGATACGGTCCTGCTCCCCCGCATCAAGAAGGTGATCTTCAGCCCCGAATGGAAGGACGGCAAGCCCAAGCGCATGGCCACGCAGGAGGAGGCTGAGCGGAGCCCGCGCATTGTCAAGTACATCCGGCTCGAGAGCTACGAAGACGCCTTGAACAATATCGAATTCAACGATGACTCGGGTCAGCAGGCCCTCAAGTTTGAGGACTATCTGCTGAAATACATGCTGACGTGGGAGACCAAGGGGAGTGAGACGCTGCTCAATGTGGAAAAACTGAGCCGGCCCTTCAGCTACAAACTGCATATCCACGCGGACGGCGAGACCCGGGAGAGGGTCGCCGACATTCCGGAGACATTCAACTACCTGATGGGGCTTCATGTCCAGACCCGAAAGGTGGTGGACGACAGCGGCCGGCGATATCTGGTCTATCGGGGTCAGACCCGTGAGGGCCGGGCCGTGGCGGTCATCTGGAGAGAGACCGAGGGCTGGGACAAGGCGGATTTGGAGCGGGACAAGCGGTTCGTGGCCCAACAAAAACTGACCGATGGCGCCGACGAGGTCTTCGTCAACGGCGATTCCTTCATCCCCAACGCCAGGGCATTGGAGCCCCTGTTCAAGGCCCGCATGTTTGGACCGGTGGAGGCATAGGCGATGGCGCGGAAGCGGCGATCCTTTTCCAATCATCAGACGCCTCCCTCAGCATCGACCCGGTACGTCAAACTGGAACAGCGGTTGTCCCTTCTGGCCTGGCTGAACGATCTCTTGGGATACAAGGGCAATCGTGAATTGCTGGCAGACCTCAAGACGTGTGCCGAAGGATTCGACGCCTCGGGCCACAGCTATGTCTTTCACGCCCTGGAGGCCAGGGGGGACAAGGTGCGGATCCCGCCCTCCGATCTGGCCAGGTACGACAGCAACATCCGGGGGCATGTGCGGACCATCAACGCCAGAAGGACTGAGCCTATCACCCTCCGCTACTTCCAGCACCTGGCCCTCCTCTATACGGAGGTATTCCTGGACCGGTATTTCAACCGCCGGGAAGAGATGCTTCAATCCCTGAATGCATTTGTGACCACGCGAAACGCCCGAAGGACCATGGGCGACCCGTGGGATTCCCCGTTCTCAGAGCCGGATCTTAAAAAGCTGGCCTTCTGGATGGCCACCGGTAGCGGCAAGACCCTGATCCTGCACATCAATTACTGGCAGTTCCTCCACTACCGCTGCCTCCCGCTCGACAATATCCTCCTCATCACGCCCAACGATGGGCTTACCGAGCAACACCTGATGGAGATGGCGGCCTCGGGCATCCCTGCCAAACGGTTTGCCTTGAACGAGGCCGGCCTGTCTTCAAACGGCAAGAACGCGGTCAGGGTCATTGAGATCACCAAACTGGTGGAGGTGAAACGCGGCGGCGGCGTGACCGTGCCGGTGGAGGCCTTCGAAGGAAACAATCTCATCTTTGTGGACGAGGGACACAAGGGATCGGGCGGGGAGGCATGGAGGGGGTTCCGCGATGCCCTGGCTGAAACCGGCTTCACCTTTGAATACAGCGCCACCTTCGGTCAGGCCCTCACCGCTGCGCGGAACGACCAGCTCACGGCGGAATACGGGAAGGCCATTGTCTTTGACTACTCCTACCGGTATTTCCACGGGGACGGGTACGGCAAGGACTTCCGCATCCTCAACATGAAGGAGGAAACAACCCAGGATCAGACCCACATGCTTCTGCTGGGAAACCTTTTGTCCTTTTATGAGCAGCAGCGGGTGTTCGAGGAACAGGGAGAGGCCCTCAGGCCCTACAACCTGGACAGGCCCCTCTGGGTTTTTGTGGGGAGCACCGTGAACGCGGTGTACACCGAAGGGAAACAGAGGCGAAGCGATGTCCTGACCGTGGCTCGGTTTTTTCACCGTCTTCTTGAAAACAGGGGCGGTTGGGCGGTTCGGGCTATCCATCGGCTCATGGAAGGCAAGACCGGCCTGGTAACGCCGGACGGCCGAGATGTTTTTGAGGGACGGTTCACCTACCTCCAGGGAACCGGCCTTTCTCCGGAAAAGATGTATCAGGATATCCTTGAGAAGGTGCTCCGCACACCCGCGGCCGGCGGGTTGCACCTCTGCTCCATTCGGGGGAGCGCCGGGGAACTGGGTCTGAAGGCAAGCAGCGCGGAAGACTATTTCGGGCTCATCTACATCGGCGATACCAGCACGTTCAAGAAACTGGCAGAGGCGGACGACTCAGGCATCACCCTGGAGGAGGATGCGATTGCCGGATCCCTGTTTCAGGGCATCAGCGGCCCGGATACGACCATCAACGTCCTCATCGGCGCAAAGAAGTTCATGGAAGGCTGGAATTCCTGGCGGGTGTCCAACATGGGACTCCTCAACATCGGCCGCAAGGAGGGGTCGGAGATCATCCAGCTCTTTGGCCGGGGCGTACGCCTGCGGGGCCGGGACTTCAGCCTCAAGCGGAGCGCTGCACTGGACGGGAGCCACCCGAGACACGCCGGCTTGCTGGAGACGCTCAATATCTTTGCGGTACGCGCCAATTACATGGCCCAGTTCCGGGACTACCTGGAGAGGGAAGGGATCGAGACAGCGGGCGATGTGAGATTGCCCCTTGAAATCCGGTGCAACGAGGATTTTCTGGGCAGGGGGCTCGTGGTGCCCAGGGTTCCGGTGGACAGGAGCTTTGTTCAGGAGGCCGATATCCTGTTGGAGCCCGACCCATCGGTCCGGGTCCGGGTGGACATGTCTCTGAAGGTGCAGGCCATAGAAAGCGCCAAAGGTGGTCTCAAGGCCTTTGACATGCATGCCGGGGAGGATGTCCCCATCCCGAATGGAAGCCTTGATCTGGTGGACTGGGAGAGGGCGTATCTGGATCTCTTGGAATACAAGGAGCGCAAGGGTCTGATCAACCTGGCCATACGGCCGGAATCGCCCCGGAAGATTGTGGCCGCATCCGACCCGGTCAGGCTCTACAGTCTGGTGGCAGCGGAATTGGTGATCCGGCCGAGATCCTTTGCCGATACGGCCCTCCTCCAGGATGCAACCATCTCCATTTTGCGGGCCTATGTGGACAAGTTCTATCGTCTTCGTCAGGAGCGCTGGGATGCGGAGCACATGGTGTACAGGCCCCTTGACCGAAACGATCCCAATTTCCAGGACTACACGGTCAAGATCTCACGCAGTGAAACCCGGTTGATTGCCGCAGTTGAGCAGCTCATCGAGGAAGGGGATCGCATCTACCGCCAGGATAACCAGGATCTGCCGGGCATTCATTTCGACCGGCATCTTTACCAGCCGCTCCTTGTGGAGCGGGGCGATAAAATCAGGAGCGAGCCCCCGGGCCTGAAGGACAGCGAGCGGCGATTCGTGGAGGATATGCGCTTATACTGTCGCGGCGAAAAGGACAAGGCCCTGGCCGGGAAGGAGGTCTATCTGCTCAGAAATCTCAGTCGCGGCAAAGGGATCGGTTTCTTCGAGCGGAGGCGATTTTTCCCGGACTTCATCCTGTGGATCAAGAATAAGGGGGTGCAGCGGATTGTATTCATCGAACCTCATGGCATGATCTACGCAGGGGCGTACCGGCACGACGACAAGGCCCGTCTCCATGAGGCCCTTCCCGGGCTGTCCATGGCTATGGCCAAGCGGACCCATTTGAAGAACATTGCGCTCGATTCCTTCATCGTTTCGGCAACGCTCTTCCAGGTCCTTCGGGAAAAATACGACGACGGCACATGGGACAAAGAGAAGTTCGCGAAGGCCCATATCCTCTTCCCCGAACGGAGGGAGGAATATGACTATATGAAGAAAATATTTGGAGAGGATGCGACAAAGGTATATAATTGATAGATGTTTCTTTGGGTCTAACCGGCTCTGCAAGCTCCAAGGCGCCTGCCAGGGTCGATATGTCAACTGTTTGGTACCGTAGAATTTAAAGGTGTTCTATGAAAAAAATACTTTTGGTGGATAACGATCGGTTTTTTCTTGAGGTAATCAAGGACCTCCTTGTCCAGGAGGGGCACGAGGTATTGACAGCGGAAGACGGTATCTCTGCGCTGGACATTTTAGAAGAATTTAAACCGGATGTCATATTCCTCGATATGGTCATGCCTAATATAGATGGCAAACACTTGTGCCGAATATTGCGCAACATGAAAGACTTCAAAGATGCTTACATCGTCAGTCTTTCCGCAACAGCCGAGGAAGATTCCTGCAATATTTTACGGGCAGGCGTCGATGCCAGCATTGCCAAAGGCCCCCTTAACGAAATGGCCGTAAGGATTCTGAATGTCATTGACAAACGAACGGATGCTGTATCCGAGTTTCGTCCGGAAACAATGGGGCTGCCGGGAAGTATTCGGCAAAGGGGCATTACCCGGGAACTTTTATCGATGATGCGGCACTTTGAGGTCATTTTGGGGCGGATTGATGAGGGCATCCTCGAACTGGCCCCGGACGGGCGGGTCGTTTATGCCAATCCGGGTGCGGCATTTCTAATGCGTTTGTCCGAGGAAGAAATGTTGGCGCGTCCATTTCCGGATTTATTTCAGAAAGAAGATCAGAGGCGGGTCAGGATATGGCTCGAAAGGGGCGCTGAAGAATCCAAGCGGGTATTCGATGACAAACCGCTGATAGTGAAAGGCCATCAGGTGCTGATGGACATACACACGATCCCCGACAGCGATGGAAAGCTCATTGTCATTCTCCGTAATGTCACGGAGCAGAAACGGGCGGAAGAGGCGCTCAGAAAAAACCAGGAGGGATATCGTCTCCTTTTTGAAAACGCGAGCGATGCCATATTCGTTTTACAGGATGATGCGATTACATTTTTTAACAAGCGTGTTCCAGCCGTGTTTGGGTGTACCGAAAACCGGCTGCTAAGCCTTTCTTTCTTCGACCTTGTCCATTCAGAAGACCGGGATGGCCTCATTAAGAGGCATCGACGAATCCTGAAGGGGGATGAGGGAGGAGGCATCTATCCGTTCAGAATGTTGAATGGCTCCCAAGAGGGAGCGTGGGTTGAATTGAATGTTGTTCCGGTTCAGTGGGACGGAAGGCCTGCCACCCTTAATTTAATGAGGGACATTACTGAGAAGAGACTGCTCCAAACCCGCCAGGAAGTAAGCCAATCTTAAACCCTATCAAAAAGCATCTAAAAATCCTTTGATTTCTTGACATGCGGCCAAGCGTGGTTAGTTTTGCATGCATATGGGTCATCATGCAACAACATGATCTATCATGATACCCGTTGCGGGGGGGGTAGCGATATGAGAAAGATGCCAGAATATGTGACGCGAGAAAATTGCGGAAAGATCCTCAAGGAACTTCGAGAAAGATTCGGCAGCATGTCTGTGGCCGATCTTGCCAAAATGCTGGGCGTTGCCCGCAGTACGATCATGAGGATCGAGGCAGGGCAGACGACGCCATCGGACGACGTTTTAAACAGGTTGAAGGCGATCCAGGTGATTGGAATATCCAGATTTCAGAGCTTGTCGGAAACAGACAAGGGCGGGTTCTCACACCTCATCGAGGAGATGGGCGAGAATCCGGAGCTGTTCGCCAAGAGCGGAATGTTCACAAAACTGACGTCCGCGGGGATACTCGCCGGTCTGGGGGTCATCGCGGGGGCATCTTTAAACCTATCGGCATCCGTGGTCAGTTCCATTCCGATCCTGTCCAGTCTGGCCGGATATGGGTTGGTGAAGGGGCTGAAGTCGATTCTGGAGGCAAACAACCTATTGTGCGCTGAGAATGAAGGTGTCTGGGAAATTCAAACAAGAAGGGGCTCGGGTCCCGAGAAGGAGGGAGTGGAAATGAACGGAAAAAAGGAAGATGGAGAGAAGAATGGTGGGGTGAGCTTTGATTTTGGTCTTGGCGGGCTTTTCAAGGGGCTTGGCAATCTGATCGATGCGGCCAACAAGTTAGCTGAAAAGGGAGAGGAACTGTCCAAGTCGGGTGAGATCGATTTCAGCGGGCTTGACAAAATCAAAGGCCTTAAAGACCTCAAGGGCGTTTATGGGGTCAGGGTGCGCACCATGGCTGATGGGAGGCCATCGGTTCAGCCCTTCGGGAATATCAAGCGGACGCCCAAAGGGCCGATCGTGGAAGAGGTGCGGGAGCCTATTGTCGATGTTTTTGATGAATCAGGTACGATACAGGTGGTCGCTGAGATGCCTGGGATAGAAGAAAAGGACATCACCCTCGATATCCAGGGGGACATCCTCAGCCTCAAGGCTCAGGGGGAGAGTCGAAAATATCAGAAAGAGGTCCTCTTGTCTCGAGAGGCGAAGGCCGAGGATATGTCCTGGACGTATAAGAACGGGATACTGGAAGTCAGGATAGCGGCGAAGGGTCATTAGTCATTTGACCTTGGACGTTGGACTTCGGACCCTGGACTGCAGACTCCCATGAGAAACCTTCTTTACATCCCGATGATTCACGTGGACTCCGATCTGGGGAGTGTCGCTGCGTCCGTCAACAGGAAGAGCGTTGAAATATGCGGAAAAGAGAGATGGCTCAGGCACAAGCGGATCGTTGAGGCATTCTGGGAGAGAATCCGTGACTATTTCAACGGATTGAATCCGCAAGGTCTCAAGATTTACCAGGACGGGCTGATGGCCGATGGGGACCTTGGCCGCAACATCATCGAAGAGGGTGCGAAACGGGGAAGCCCGAATCATCAGATTGTCCTCAATTTGATTGAGCGCGGTGCAAGTATTCGAATAACCGAAGATGTCGACTTGCTCAAAAAGGAATTCAATCGAATCCTGCAGCTCGCAGAAGCTGGGCCCGAACTGGGAGAGGATATCGCCAGGGAACATAGAGAGGAAGGGGATCGCCTCATGGCGGAAAGGGACCGGTTTATCGCAACCACCATCAACCAGACCCTCAAAGAAGAGGAGAGGGGGGCGCTCTTTATCGGCGCCTTTCACAATGTAATTCCCTACCTCCTTGATACTATCCAGGTGACCGAACTGAAGAATCATGAAAGGGTAAAGGCATATTTCAAATCCGTGATATCCGGGGGCGACGAAGAGAGTTTCGATTCCCTGGCCAGGTATATGATTTCTCCATGTTCGGTTGAAGTCCAAGGACCGAAGTCCAAGGACCGAAGTCCGAAGTCCAATGTCCAAGGTCCAAAGTCGATGGAATGACGACCGAATGACGATTGAATGACGATTGAATGACGGCGTAGCGAATGACGCGGTAGTCCAAAGTCCGAAGTCCAACGTCCAAGGTCAAATGACGAATGACCACTGACAAATCATCATTGATTGCCGAATGTCGTTGGACTTCTTTCCTTGACAGCCCCGCATATGTTGGCGTAGCATTCATCCGATTCCGGCCCATTTTTGCATCTTATTTCCATTTCTATTTCAATATATTAGGCTAACGCGGATGGCCGCAGCCAAAATCTCAGTGTGCTGTTCCGTCATCCCGGCCAAAACCGTGCCGGAAAGGTAGGCGTGCACACGGAGCATGCGCAGATTTTCTTGTTTTTCAGGGAAGAAAAGCTGGTACTGAGAGTCTTAAGAAAAAATTTCACTCGAACTTATTGACACGTTGCAAATAGCGCGCCCGTGCGTTCGGAGGCGACGAACATGCCTGAAGAAGTGGTCCTGATTGCCGATGACGACATGCAAATCCGTCGAATGCTCAGCAGATTTCTGGAAAATGAAAATTACCGCTTTTTTGAGGTTTCGAATGGCAAAGAAGCTGTGGATATCGTTCGAAACCACTGCGTTAACCTGGCGATCCTGGATATCGTCATGCCGGAGATGGACGGGATCGAGGTCCTCAAACGGATCAAGGAAATCGACGAGACCATAGAGGTCTTGATGGTCACCGGGTATGGGAAGATCGAGTCTCTCAGAGAGATCCTTTTCGATTATGGCGCGTTCGATTATCTCATCAAACCCTTTGACTTGATTGAACTTAAAATTGCAGTCCGGAGGGCGCTTCGCAACCGGGAAGTCATGCTGAAAAGCAATCTTGCCAAGGGTGAACTGGAGCGGCGCATCCTCGAACTGGAGCAGGAATTAAAGGAGAGGACATTCAGTCAGAGGGAATCTCAAATCAAGTACAGGGACATTGTTGAGGCTTCAAGGGACGGTATTGCGATCACCCAGGGCGATTACTTCATGTTTGCAAACATAACGGTCATGGAATCCACAGGCTATACCACGAGAGAAATACTGGGTACGCCATTTGCCGAATTCATTCACCCGGATGACTGGCGCGCGGCATTGGCAAAGCATCAAAAGCGATTAACAGGCAACGAGGCACCCGAGGTTTCCGTGTTCAGGATCATCCGAAAGGACGGGTCTTTTCTATGGGTTGAAGATCGTGCGGCAATGACTTTGTGGAATGGAACGCCTGCTTCATTGCATGTGATACGCGACATCTCGGAGCGGATGAAGAACGAAGAGTCGCTGATAATCAGAAACGCGGCGATGGCCACCTCTATCAGCGGCATTGCCCTGGCCGACCTTTCAGGCAATATGACTTATGCCAACAGTGCCTTTCTTAAAATGTGGGGATATTCCAATCGGAATGAACTTATCGGGCAACCAATTCGAAGGCTCTTCCACAGCCAAATCAAGGGTAAAAAGGCGGTTGAGGCCTTACGGAGGAAAGACGGGTATGTGGATGAGGTCGTTGCGGTCCGAAAGGATGGCTCCACGTTTCCCGTTCAGGTCTCTGCCAGCATGGTTTTGGATGAATCGGACAGGCCAATCTGCATGATGGGGTCATTCCTTGACCTCACCAAACAAAAACAGGCCGAGGAGGTGATGATGCGGACAGAGAAACTCTCGTCCTTAGGCCAGCTCTCTGCCGGTCTTGCCCATGAGCTGAGGAATCCGTTAGCCGTGGTCAGTTCCTGTTCTCAATTCTGCCTTGACAATTTGAAGCTCGATCAGCAGGTTCGTGAAAACTTTCAGGTCATATACCGAAACAGCCAGCGGGCGTCCAAACTCATCAGTGAATTGCTGGCCTTTGCAAGGCCTGATGCGTTGACCACAAACGATATTGACATGAACGAGGTAGTGACAACGGCATTGCAGATGATCCGAATGGAGGTAGACCCTGCCCGGGTCATGTTTGTACAGCGACTGAAAGAAGGCCTACCACAGGTCAGGGGCGATAAAGAGAAATTGAGCCAGGTCTTTCTTAATCTCTTGCAAAACGCTATTCACGCGGTTTCGGGAAAGGGGACCATCACCGTTGAATCAAGGTGTATGACATCGGACAACCTGGTGGAAGTAACCGTTACGGACGATGGGCCGGGCATTCCCGAAGAACACCGCAAGAAAATATTCGATCCGTTCTTTACCACCAAACCCGGCGGCACAGGCCTGGGGTTGAGCATCTGTCATTCCATTGTGGAACAGCATATGGGGACCATCCGTGTGGAACCGGTCGAGGACGGGGGCGTCCGCGTAGACGTGCGCCTCCCTGTCTCAACAGAGGGAGCGTGAGAATGCCGGCTGAGGAGAAAAGACTGGGGCAGCGGCAGATACTCGTGGTGGATGACGACAGCGATTTTCGATGGGCAACAGCGAACGTCCTCAAGGCTGCAGGATACCGTGTCGTTCATGCAGCAGACGGCGATGAAGCGCTGGGCTTTTTGGAAAAGGATATCCCCCATCTGGTTCTTCTGGACTACCGGATGCCGGGGCTGAACGGTCTCGAAGTGGCCATGGCCATGAAACAGCGGATCCCCGCTGTGCCCGTTGTGATGATTACCGCTTATGCAGAGATCGATTCTGCGGTTGCAGCGATGAAGATGGGGGTATACGATTATGTTACCAAGCCGGTGGACAACAACGACCTTCTCTTCACGATCCGGAGGGCGCTTGAAAAACAGGACCTGATGGAGGAAGTGGCCCGGCTGAGGCACATACTGAGTGAACGGGCGTCTCTCTATGAAATGATGGGGAGAAGCGACCCCATAAAGAAGCTCGTTCGGCATTTGGAAAAGGTGGCGCCCACATCGTTTACGGTTCTGATTCAGGGGGAGAGCGGGACAGGGAAAGAACTTGTGGCGAGCGCCATCCACAACCTGAGCGAGGCCAAAGACGGTCCGTTCGTGGCCGTGGATTGCGGGGCCATCCCGGAACCCCTCATCGAGAGCGAATTGTTCGGCTACGTGAAGGGCGCTTTCACGGACGCTCATGGGGACAAATCCGGACATTTCGAACAGGCGCACAGGGGGACCCTCTTTCTGGACGAAGTGGGCAATCTGCCCTATCCTGTCCAGCAGAAACTCCTGCGGGCGATTCAGGAGAGGGCGGTACAGCGACTTGGCGGCAAAAGGGCGGTAAAGCTTGATGTCCGGATCGTGGCTGCAACGAATCAGTCCCTGGAAACGGATGTGGGGTCTGGACGCTTTCGGCCCGATCTCTATTTCAGGCTGAGTGAATTTGCCATTCAAGTGCCTTCCCTGAGGGACAGGAAAGAGGATATCCCCTATCTATCCAAGAAGTTCATGGATGAGGCAGAGCTCGAACTGAAAAAGAGATGCGGGGGTTTTTCCAGGGAGGCGTTGATTGCCCTGTCTTCCTATCACTGGCCGGGAAATGTCCGTGAACTGCGGAATGTGATCCGCCAGGCCATCCTTCTTTGCGACACAGATGCGCCGGTGCACCCCCGCCATATGACATTCAGTTCCCATGTGATGCGCGAGATGGAAGGGGAATTTCCTGGCGTTTCAGAAGAGATGGACAACAGCCAGCGCTCTCTCAATGAAAGGGTGAAGCTATATGTAAGCGCCGTTGAAAAAAAGGTTATCGAGGAGGGGCTTTCTCGGTCACAGGGGAACAAGAGCGAGGCAGCCAGAAGACTCAAGGTAGATTACAAAACCCTCCTCAGAAAGATAAAGGCCTATGGGATTAGGTGAAGGGGTCCGAAGTCCAACGTCCAAGGTCCAAAGTCCGAAGTCCAACGTCGAAGGATCAGGGACATCTAATGACCACCGAATGACGGCGAAGCCAAATGACCACCGAATGACCATAAATGACGGCTGCAGGCCAAATGACGCGGGAGTCCAACGTCCAATGTCCAAAGTCGAATGACCAATGACAACCGAATGACAACTGAATGACAGCGAAGCGAATGACCATCGAATAAACACCCTCCATCGCGCAAAATCCGCAATCCAAAATCCAGTCTATTGCACTCATGCCATAATTGGGGTGGCACTGCCATAGCCTTTTCTTCTTTCCTGTTCCTCTTTTTGAACCCGCGTTTTCAGATAGTTCAATGAATTGATATAGATTCGACGTTCCATCTTCTTTGGCACAGTAAATGCTGAATGATTGGTCACGAGTTGAACGAAGAGGAATGATGGGAACGCTGATGAAGACAGTATCTAAAACAGGAAGGAGGTGAAAAGGTATGGCAATGGAAAAAGCGATGGCATCCTCGAGTCTGGCAGAGGTTGTTGACAGGATTTTGGACAAGGGTGTTGTGGTGGACGCATGGGCCAGGGTTTCCCTGGTGGGCATTGAACTCCTGGCCGTTGAGGCGAGGGCCGTGGTAGCCGGTGTTGAGACCTATCTCAAGTACGCCGAGGCCGTAGGCCTTACTGCAACCGCGTAAAGGGAGTCGGGAACTGGTTAGTTGTGCGGCAACCGCGCAAGAGAGTTGAGAACAGAAAACCGGGCATCATAATTTCTAAATGAGAAAGGAGATTTCGTTATGGCAATGGAAAAAGCGATGGCATCCTCGAGTCTGGCAGAGGTTGTTGACAGGATTTTGGACAAGGGTGTTGTGGTGGACGCATGGGCCAGGGTTTCCCTGGTGGGCATTGAACTCCTGGCCGTTGAGGCGAGGGCCGTGGTAGCCGGTGTTGAGACCTATCTCAAGTACGCCGAGGCCGTAGGCCTTACTGCAACCGCGTAAAAGATGGTTGGGTGATTCATAACGTAGTTTGCAATTGAAGGGAGATTGCCAGATATCCTTGAGATCTCAGAGGCGTCATTAGACCCCTCTTTCAGAAGACAGAAGTTGCGCAGACACGTCTTAAGCATATCTGAAATCTCCGTCCGAAGAACTGGAAGACCGTAAATAAGTCTGACAATGCTCCCTTCTCTGTTTGAGGCTTGGTGTAATTGTCCGAATTATTTGCGGTTTTTTTATGACAAGAGGTGCAACTGTGGGACCGGGCGAAGAATTAAAGGCATTGGCAAACAGCGTGATCGACTCCTATGAAATGCGCGTGAGAACCGTGAACGGCCTCATGGAACAGGCCTATGGGTTTCTCAGGGGTTTTCAAATGGAGTTGGAAGAGATGATCGACCGTTTGAAGGACAACCTTGCCAGGGGAGAGAGCCTCCGCAAGAAGGATTTCGATTGTATGATGGCTGATTTCAAGGAAAGGCGTCTGTCTCATCACTTGATAGCTGAAGATGTGCTGAGCCGGTTTCAGAAAGAAGAATTGGAAATGATTGGTCGGCTCAGAAAGATCATTGTCTCCGGGGGCCACTCCAACTTGAAAGCTATGGAGCTTATTCGGGACGATATCCTTAAGCGGCAGAAGGAACGGGAGGGCGGGGTCATCCAGGCCCTGAAGCGGATTCAGGTGGAGCAGGAAGAACTGAAAGCGGCCATCAAGCGCCTTTTGAGCAAGGGGGAGGATGTGAGGATAAAGGATTTCAAGCTCATGCTCCAATCTTTGCGTGTTCAGCAGAGCACCCAGGACAGCCAGCTTGACCGCATGCTGGAGGACCTGGACCTGGCGCGAAGCAGGGTGCAGAGCCAGTGGCAGGCCGTGGCGGCGTACCAGTAGACGCTTGAAAGTGGACATTGGGCATTGGTCAGTGGTCTCATTGGGGGTCATTCGCTTCGCTGTCATTGGACCTTCGGTCGTCATTTATGGTCATTCAGTGGTCATTTTGTTGTCATTGGATATTGGTCGTTCGACGTTGGACATAGGACTTTGGACTTTGGACTTTGTGCTACCCACGCCAATCTGTACCGAAAGGATCAGATTCGCACACAGAAACCTGAAAGACGTCCTTGTAGATCTGATCGGGGTTTAGCATGGCCCTTTTCTCGTGGTACATGGAATCTCAAGCATGTCTTTACTCATGACCGAATGGTCTAAGGAGGATGCCCCATGTTAGCAGAAGATATGAGAAGGTTGGCGGATGAGATTGCAGGCGCCTACGAAGCGAGGGTGAGAAGCATCTCCGAAATAAAGGCAGAAACAGCGGAGAAGCTGGCTGGATTCATGGCGGATCTCAAGGACTCGAGCAGGGAGCGGGCCGAGAGGTTTCGGGATGAACTGGAAATGATGGGCGATGCCTTGAGGACCGATTTAAGCAACTTCAAGTCCGGGCTGGCCCAGTTCAAGGACGATTTGGATGAAGCGGAGAAAGGACGCAAGTCCGAAATGCAGGCGGAGATAGCCGAACGGGCTCAGCATGTGGTCAATCTTCGGAAGGACACTTTAAGCCTGGTCAGGGACTTCGAAAATGCCAGGAAAGAGATGTGGCGTCGCATGAAATCCGATCTTCATGATTTTACCGCCGCCCTGGCTGGATTCAGGGCAGATCTTGCCGAGGCGAACAGCGAGCGTCTGAAGAAGATCCGCTCTGAGCTCAGAGAGATGGGTGAAAGGCTCAGATCCGATCTGAAAGGCTTCATGTCATTGCTGGCGCGATTCAAGACAGACCTGGATACGGCGGAACGTTCCAGAAAAGGGGAGGCCCTCGCTGAGATAGCCGAGCGGAAAAAGGATGTCGAGGCTGTGCTGGAGGCGACGCGAGACCTGTTGAAGGACTTCGGGACGGCGCGGGAGGAGATGTGGGACAGCTTGAAATCCCAATTGGAGGCGTTCATCGCCGAGCTGGCGCAATTCAAGGCGGACCTGGATACGGCGGAACGTTCCAGAAAGGGAGAGGCGCTGGCTGAAATAGCTGATCGGAGAAAGGAAGTCGAGGCTGTGCTGGAGGCGACGCGAGACCTGTTGAAGGACTTCGGGACGGCGCGGGAGGAGATGTGGGACAGCTTGAAATCCCAATTGGAGGCGTTCATCGCCGAGCTGGCGCAATTCAAAGCGGATATGGACAAATCTGAAGAAGAGCGGAAGGAGAGCACGGTCCGTGATCTGAAAGAAAAGGCCCACGAACTGAGATCCGCACTGAGTGGGTTTACTGCGGAACTGTCTGCCGGTGTTGCAGGGATGATAGGGGAACTGAAAAGGGACCGGGGCGAGGCGACCCAGGCATGGAACCAGATTCTTTCGGCGATTCAAACCTCCAGGGGCAAGACGAGCATTACGCCGGTGGTGAAGGCGAAAACGGCTGTCGTAGAACAGACCGTTTCAGAGGCGGTCGAGAAAGAGGAGAAAGAAACGCCCCCCCAGGATGTCTCTGCCAAAAAGGAGATGGAACCGCAACCGGAGATGAAAGCGGATGAGGTCATCGAGGAGGGGTTGGATGAAAGGGAGGGCCTGATCAGCGAGATCCTGGGCATCCTGGAGGAGAACCCGGGGGGATTGAGGATGGTGGAGATTGCCGATAGCTTAGGCGTGGCAAACTGGCGCTCCCTGATCCCGATTATGAAGGAACTCCTGGATGATGGGGATGTTAGAAAAGAGGATTCAACCTATTTTATTGTATAGCCATCTACCGGTTCGCAGGTCCTGTGTTCCCACGAACCCGGGACCTGTGAATCCCGGCTGTTTTGTCCGGGAGTAATGTGGAGCGCCTGCGTGGCGGAGACGCTCCAATAGATGGCGGATGTCGCCTGCTCCACGTTGCCCCTTGAGAGAGCGGCCGGAAGGAGAAAGACAATGACGGTTAAAAGAGACATACAGGTTGTGAGGAAAGAGTCCCTGGAGTGCGCCTTTTGTCAGGGGCGCGGAAGGGACCCGTTTGAACTTCTATCCGATCAGTCTGTCTGCCAGGTGTGCGGAGGGAAAGGGAGGGTTAGCGTTTGGGGGCCTTTCGTAGAGTGTGCCTATTGTAAAGGGACCGGTGTTATGCCTCAACGTCGTATGGTCTGTACGGTGTGCGGGGGCAAGGGGCTAGTGAAAGCGAGGGAAGATGCAAAACCGTGTGCCGATTGCCTTGGAAGGGGGTGGCTTCCAGGTCAGTATCTTCCGTGTCTGACATGTGGGGGGAAGGGGGCTGTTGGTCATTAGTCACTGGTCATTCGTCATGGGTCATTTGGCCTTCGGCCGTCATTCACGGTCATTCGGTGGTCATTCCATCGACTTTGGACCTTGGACTTCGGACTTCGGACCTTGGACCTTGCACCTCAACCCCCACGCCAGTGCCTTCAATTGAACAAGAAAGGAGAAGTTATGTCAACCAACGGGAACACAACGGTTCTGGAGCCTCGCTCCCTGCCTAACTTTGTGGAGACGCCCTATGTCAGCGATATTGCGGAAAGGGCGATGGCCTACATAGCGGCTGGTTATCCGATCCACTTTCGAGGGATTTCCGGGACAGGAAAAACGACCCTGGCCATGCATGTGGCAGCCAAGATCGGCCGGCCCGTGGTCATGATTCACGGAGATGAAGAGTTTTCCACATCCGATCTGGTGGGCGGGGAGACCGGTTTTCGGAGCCGCAAGGTGGTGGACAACTATATCCATACGGTCCTTAAGACCGAAGAGGACATGCATAAAAGATGGGCAGACAATCGACTTACGGTCGCCTGCAAGAACGGGTTTACCCTCATTTACGATGAGTTCACTCGCACCAGGCCGGAGGCCAACAATATCCTTTTGTCGGTTCTTCAGGAGAGAATGCTCGACCTGCCCGCACCGCGCCAGGGTGAAGGGAACTATCTGAAGGTCCATCCTGATTTCACTGCCATCTTTACCAGCAACCCAGAGGAATACGCCGGCGTCCACAGAAGCCAGGACGCCCTGAGGGACAGGATGGTCACCCTGGATATCGACTATTTTGACGAGGAGACCGAGGTACGGATCACCGAGTTCAAATCAGGCCTTGTGAATGGTGATGCCAGCAAGATCGTCAAGATTGTAAGGGGGTTGAGAGAATCCGACACGTATGAATTCGCGCCCACCATACGGGGATGCATCATGATTGCCAAGACACTGGCCGTCCGTGAGGCCAGGGTTGACAAGGAGGATACTGTGTTCAGGCAGACCTGCATGGACATCCTCTCCTCCGAAACGAGCCGAATCGGAACAGCCGGCAGCCATGGGAGGGTCAAAGAGGTCATCAATGAGTTGATCGATCAGATCTGTTAGCGGTCAAAGGAGATATGCCATGGCAAAAGAGATTCGAACACTTGGGCACATAAAGACGCTCATGGGAATGAAACATCGTTCCCTGCCCAAGGCCGAACGCGCAAATGATGCAGAAATCTATCTCTTGAGAAATAACCTGTCGCTCTCTCTCAAGGAATTGGCCAGCATCAACCAAAGAAGGTCGACAGTAGAAGAGAGAATTCAGGACATTCAGGCGCGGATTGCCGAACTGGAAACTGAAGAGAAGGAAAAACGTGCTCAAACTCCCGACAACAACGCCGCGAAAAGGATCAAGACGTTGGGCAACATGAAGGTTATGAAGATTGATTATTGAGTCCCTGATCTGTCAGGCATTCCAATTTTTCGGATTTCAGGCGTTAGCCTTTCAGGGATTCAGCCGAGCACTTGCCAGACGCCGCGACCCAATCAGGACGGATACGCAAAGGAGCGGTAACTCATGACCAAAGAGGGAAAATATGTGTATTGTATCATCGGGGGGAATGAAGGCCGGAATTTCGGCCCTATCGGCATCGGAAAAAGGGGCGATATTGTTTCTACCATCGGATTCAACGATATTAGTGCGGTGATCAGCAGTTCGCCGGTGACCAAATACGTGATCGATCCCGATAACCTTGTGGCCCATGAAAAGGTGATCGAAGAGGTGATGAAGGATTATACGGTCCTCCCTCTCAGGTTCTGCACGATCGCAAACAGCGCGGAGGAGATTCGAACCTTGCTCAGAAGACGCTACGGCGAGTTCAAAGGGATGCTTCGGGACATGGACAACAAGGTGGAGATGGGTCTCAAGGCCCGATGGACCGACATGAAAAGGATATTCGATGAAATTGCGAATGAAGACCCGAATGTAAAAGATGGTAAGAGATCAGCCGGTGATTCCGCTGGAGTCACGGAGAGCGAAGTGAAGATCGCTCTTGGGAAGGCGGTCAAGGCGGCCCTCGACAAGAAAAAGGAGAGGGATGGGGAAGTGATCCTGAACAAATTTAAACGGGTCGCTGTGGATGTTCGAAAAAGCGATCCAGTGGGCGACGCTATGTTCCTCAATGCCGTCTTTCTGGTCGACAGAACGAGAGAAAAACAGTTCGATTATCTGGTGGAAAACCTGGCCGATAGCTATAAGGGGGCGGTGGATTTCAAGGTGGTGGGCCCGGCCCCCCCGTTCAATTTTGTCAATATCGAGATGAAACTCTAACAGTCCAATGTCCAATGTCCAAAGTCCAACGTCAAATGCCCAATAACAACCGAATGACCACTGAAGGACCATAAATGACGACCCCAGTTCTAATGACCACTGACCAATGACTATTGACCGCTGACCAATGTCCAAAGGTTCTGTCTATGAATACTGAAAAAGCGAAAGGGAAAACCGGAACGATCGTATTGAAAGTGGCCGAGGCCGGGTCCAAAGATGTAGGACGGGGCATTGTGCGGATGGACCCTGCGGACTTCCGGAAGGTAGCTGTCGAGGTAGGCGATGTCGTTTCAGTCACGGGGAAGCGCCAAACCGTGGCCAAGGTGCTGCCAGCCTATATGGAGGACCGGGGCCGGGGAGTGATCCGTCTGGACGGCCTTGCCCGAGAAAACGCCCAGGTGGGGATCGATGAAAGGGTAACCGTCGGCAGATGCGACTTCCAACCCGCCCAGAGAATCGTGGTGGCGCCCCTCACCCTGATGCGTTCCTATGATGCCCGGTATATCGGAAGCCTGCTGGAGGGGCTTCCTCTTGTCGAAGGCGATCTGGTGCGGGCGCGATTGATCGGCTCTCGAACCCAGGATTTCAAGGTGGTCTCCACGAGACCTGCCGGGGTGGTGATGATCCATCCCAAGACTACCATGGAAATCGAGCAGAAGAAAGAGGCAGGCGAAGGGAAAACCCGCATTTCCTATGAAGATATCGGCGGGCTCGGCAAGGAAATCCGCAGGATCAGGGAGATGATCGAGCTTCCCCTGAAATATCCTCAGATTTTTGAACGCCTGGGGATTGATCCACCCAAAGGAGTATTGCTTCACGGTCCTCCGGGTTGCGGCAAGACGCTTATCGCCAGGGCCGTAGCCAATGAGACCGATGCCTTTTTCCGGACCATCAGCGGCCCTGAGATCATGCACAAATTCTATGGCGAGAGCGAGGCCAACCTTCGAAAGATATTTGATGAGGCCTCGGCCCGCGCCCCGAGCATTATTTTCCTGGATGAAATCGACGCCATTGCCCCCAAACGGGAGGAGATGGGGGGCGAAAAGCAGGTTGAAAAGCGGGTGGTGGCCCAGCTCCTCGCGCTGCTGGACGGCCTTTCTTCGAGGGGCCAGGTCATCGTGATTGGCGCCACCAATATCCCCAATGTGCTGGATCCTGCCCTGAGACGACCGGGTCGCTTTGACCGGGAGATCGAGATCGGGATCCCCGACATGAATGGTCGCCTGATCATCCTGGATATTCATACCCGGGGGATGCCCCTCGCTGAAGATGTGGACCTTACCCGAATTGCCGAGATGACCCATGGCTTTGTGGGGGCCGATCTGGAGGCCCTCTGCAGGGAGGCGGCCATGGCCACCCTTCGAAAAATATTTCCCCGCATCGACTTTGAACAGGAGGAGATTCCTTACGATACCCTCATGCAGCTTCAGGTGAGTATGGATGACTTCAGGGAGGCCCTGAAGGAGGTCGAACCCTCTGCCATTCGAGAGGTGTTTACTGAGGTCCCGGATGTCAAATGGGAAGATGTGGGGGGCCTTGAGGAGGTAAAGCGGGTGCTCAAGGAAACCATTGAATGGCCCCTGAAATACAACGACCTGTTCAAACAGGCCGGCACCAGTCCCTCTAAAGGCATATTGCTCTACGGTCCCCCCGGTTCGGGGAAGACGCTGCTGGCCAAGGCCGTAGCCTCTGAATCCGAGGTGAACTTTATCTCTGTCAAAGGGCCCGAGCTTATGTCCAAATGGGTGGGCGAGAGTGAGAAAGGGGTGAGGGAGATCTTTAAGAAGGCGAAACAGGCCTCGCCCTGCATCATCTTTTTTGATGAAATTGACAGCGTGGTGCCCAAAAGGGGTTCGGATGTGGCTTCTCACGTGGCCGACAGGGTGATCAGCCAGTTTTTGACCGAACTGGACGGTATCGAGGAATTGAAGGGGATAATGGTTCTGGCTGCCACAAACCGGGTGGATATCATCGATCAGGCGCTGCTTCGAGCGGGAAGGTTCGATTTCCATCTTGAAGTGCCGGTGCCCGACAGGACCGCCCGGCTTGAGATCCTCAAGGTTCATACTCGGGATAAGCCCCTTGCCGCTGACGTAGATTTGTCTGGGCTTGCAGATGCCCTGGATGGCCTCGTTGGGGCCGATTTGGAATCACTCTGCAGGAAGGCCGCCATGAGAGCGATTCGGGAATTCATCGAACTCGGAAAGGATGACTCTTCTGATTTAAGGATATCAAACAAACACTTTCAGAAGGCGTTGAGGGAGGGGCATTAGTCCGAAGTCTAACGTCCAAAGTCCAAGGTCCGAAGTCCAGTAGGCAGTAAGCAGTAGACAGTTTCAACCCAATGACCACAACCTGAACGCGGAACTCGGAACGCGGAAAGGAAATGACGGCGAAGCCGAATGACCACAGAATGACCACCGAATGATCCCGCTTACAGCGGGACCGCAGGCCAAATGACAGCGAAGTCGAGTGACCAATGTAAATGGCCATGACAACGGGGTTTGTCCCCCCGCGAATGAAAATGAGCTTACGTGTCAACGTGTTATAAAAGGCTGACGCCTGACCTTCTGACTTTGGACTTTGGACCTTGGACTTCGGACTCAACCGTATTTTCATGGTAAATCATGGAGAGAAAATGTCCACGCATGGGAAATACCTCTACGGTTTTATTCGGACCGACCATCGACAGGGCTTTGGTCCCATAGGAATTGATGGCGCGGATGTCATTGCTGTTCCTTATCGGGAAATTGCCGCAGTCGTCAGCTCCCTTCCTTCCATGGCCTTTGACGCCCTGCCCAAGGAGGCCCTCCTTCGGTATCTGACGATTTATCAGTCCGTACTCGAGACGGTTTTGAAAACTCAGATGATCATTCCCGTAAAATTCGGTACGCTCCTGAAAGGGGATGCGTTGCTTCAGATCGCTCTTGAAAAGGGATATGACCGGGTTCTTGCCGGACTCACGAAGATGGAACAGAGTATCGAACTGGACATTGCAGCCCTCTGGCCGGACCTGAATCCTGTCCTTGCGGAGATCGGCGAAGCGGAGGAGATAACGAGATTAAAAAAGGCTGCATTCGGCATGTCGGAAGACGAGCGTTTCGATCTGAGAGTTATAGTGGGAAAGCGGATCAAAACGCTTCTGGATGAGAGGAGGGATCGGGTTAAGAACGAGATCATGGATGCCGTTCTGCCACATGCCGAGGCGCATGGGGTTCACGGTCTGATGGACGACGCCATGATACTGAATATAGCTCTACTCATTCGAAGAGATCGCGCAACCTCGTTGGAGGATGACATTGCGGGGCTGGATCGTCGCTACAACAACCGCATCAGTTTTCGAATCATCGGTCCTCTTCCCCCGTACAGTTTTCAAACCCTGGAGATCAGAGAGATGGACTATGCGCTTTTGAATGACGCCAGGAAAACACTTGGGCTGGAGGAAGAGGCCACCCTGGCGGAAATCCGAGATGCCTACTGGAAGCTGACCAAGAAGTTCCACCCGGACAGATTTCCTGGCGACGTTAGTGTGCGAAGGACCTTCGAGAGAATCAACGATGCATACAGATTGGTGAACGACTATTGCAGGGAAGATGTCTGCTCCTTCCGGGAGCAGGATGTAACTATGTGGATGAGGGTCCAGCCGGTGGAAGGCCGAATTCGAATGTCGGGGGTCCCAAGTCCAAAGTCCAATTTCCAAACTCGAATGCCCAATGACCAATGACAACCGAATGACGCGGTGGTCCGAAGTCCAAGGTCCAAAGTCCAAAGTCGATGGAATGACAACCGAATGACCACCGAATGACAACTGAATGACAGCGCAGCCAATGACCACTGACCAATGACGAATGCCCAATGACCAATGACATCGAATGACGGCCACAGGCCAGTGAAGGAAATTCATGACAGAAGAAGGCCAATACATCTACGCAATTATTGAATCCGATCAGGACAAAGACTTCGGAATCAGCGGAATTGGGGAAGGAAACAATGAGGTCCATACGGTCCGGTACGGCGATGTAGGGGCGGTGATCAGCCGGTCGCCGGTGACTGAATATCCTGTCACGCGGCTTAACACCATGGCCCATCAGAAGGTCATGGAGGAGGTGATGAAGGAGTTTCCGATGCTTCCGGTTCGGTTTGGCACCGTTGCCGATGGGACGGAGCGGATCGTAGAAAAGCTGTTGAAGGGCAGGGATAAGGAACTGAGAGAGACGCTCGAGTATATGAGGGACAAGGTTGAACTGGGTCTCAAGGTCATATGGAAGGACATGAAGCCTGTTTTTGAGGAAATCGTAGCCGGCAACGGGGAAATCGTCCGGTTGCGGGACCGGCTCCTGAAGCGGTCGGGGGGTATTCAAAAAGACCAGGTGCGTCTTGGAGAAATGGTGAAAACGGCCCTGCAAGGGCGGAAAAAGCGAGAAGAGAAGGCCATCCTTGATCCCCTGGATGGGATTTGGGCCGAGCGAAAGCTGGGTCGAACATTCGGAGATCCCATGATCTGCAACGCCGCTTTTTTGGTGGAAAAAGACAAAGAGGCGTCATTTGATCTCGCCGTCGAAAAGATTACCGCCAGGTACGATGGCCAAATGCTGTTTAAGTATGTCGGCCCTATTCCCCCCTGCAATTTCGTGGAAATTGTGGTGAAGTGGTGAAGAGGGGAAGAAGTCCAATGTCCAAAGTCCAAAGTTGACAAACTGGCTTGGGAGACTGGAAAATGAAGATTGAACGATTTGAAGATATTAAGGCGTGGCAGGAAGGGAGAATCCTGACAAAAATGCGGATTTATCCGCTACCTGAAAGGCGACAAATGACCGGATGTCTCCGTCTGGACTTTGAACTATTTCCATCCGACTTTGGACCTTGGACTTTGGACTTTGGACGCCTATCATACCCATGGCCTTTATTTTAGACGATATTCTTTTTTCGCCCATCAAACTAACGATCTGGCTGGGTGAGAAATTGAGGGATGCCGCTTATCAGGAGATGACCGATGAGTCGAAAGTCCATGAAGCGCTTCTCCAACTCCAGATGCGTTTTGAAATGGAGGAGATCAGCGAGGACGAGTATGAAAAGGAGGAAACCCGCCTAATGGAACAGCTTGAGATGATACGAAAATTGAAGGAAGGTGAAACATTCTAATAGAAACGACAGGTTATGGGCTAAATGGAGGAGAAAATGGGTTTAGGAATGGGAGAAATTGTCAAGAGGGCGCGCTCTGAGCTGAATGCGCTGACGGGTCTCGATATTGCATCGACCATCCGAGCGGAGAAGGAAGGAGCCGAGTGGCTTGTCTCCCTCGAAGTGGTGGAAAAGCACTCGATTCCGGAGAGCATGGATATCCTGGCTGCCTATGAGACCAGATTGGGCGAAGAAGGGAATATGGTGGAATTTCATAGGACCGGCATGAGAAGACGCATTGATACTGCAGAGGGTGAAAGTTAGGCTGACTCTCGGTGGCTTTTCCGCAATTCGAAGGGAGTCCCCTGTTGGCTGGCGCCCTTTCATAAAAATAGTGACGTGTCGCGTCCTCGGGGGCGCTTCTTGTTTGGGCGGCGCCCCGTTAGGAGATGGTAATGGTTACGGGAACTGAAATGAAGGCCTTGAAGACGGTTGGGAGGGAAGACGGAAAGACCTCCACCCGGCTTGTCAGCCGGCAGTTGGGAATTGACCCGGCTTACGCGAGGATCCTGTGTATGAACCTGGCGAAGGACAAGTATCTTGATCATGGAAGGCAGCATGGACACTTTCGGATTACCCTGAAGGGGAAAGAGGTCCTTGGATGGATCCGTGATCGGCTTGAGACCCCATCACCCCACAACAGTACGGGAAAGGTGCAGGTGGAGGAATTCCATTGGCGCACCTTCTCATCTGCACGGGCGGAACAAAGCCTTTGTTCGAAAGTCTTTTTTAAGCCGGGACAGGAGGATGCAGGGTGGACTGCCATATGTGTGGGGAGCAACGGGAACAACAGGGTCAACGGCGGAATGGCAAGAGGCTCGGTTTCTGTCTCGAGTGAAAAGACCCAGAGTTGTGGTTTCTGCAGAGGGAAAGGATACCGAGAGAAGGGCATCAGTTGCCCGGTTTGCAGGGGTATCGGAAGCGTGACGGTGAATCCTCCGACGGTCACATGCGCGTATTGCAAGGGCACAGGAGAGGCTCAGCGGCGTACCGCGCTTAAATGTACCGTGTGCGGGGGCAAGGGTGTCGTATCCGTATCAACACCAACAGTCGTATGCTCCCGTTGCCAGGGAACGGGTGAAGATCCCAACAGCAAACTCCCGTGCGTCGACTGCCACGGCAAAGGCGTGGTCAGGAAGGCGACGTCTCGAAATGGGCAACAGACAGTGGGCCGTATTGGAGCGTTTGCAGCCAGGGTGTGAGCCCGCAGAGACAGATCCAGCGAAAAAAGATTACACTCAAAACAGTTGAGGGTTCAGTTTAGGAGTCATCATGGCATTGGAACCGTCGAGAGAAAACGGGGCAGGACTGGCGGACGTTATTGACCGGATCCTTGACAAGGGACTGGTGATCAACGCAGATATCGCCGTATCCGTGGCAGGGGTCGAACTGTTAGGGGTGAAGATCAGGGCTGCCCTCGCTTCTTTTGAGACAGCGGCCAAATACGGGCTGGAGTTTCCGTCCGGAACAGATCTGGAACTCCCTGCATGGCAGGAGGCCGCCGCCGCCAAAGAAACGTGCCCACAATGCGAAAAGCGGGTTTCCGTTGAAGACCTCATGACTACCGGCTGTCCCTGGTGCGGATGGGTAAGCGCCAGGGCGAGAGCTCCGGAGCGGATCGTTGGAGAATAGTCATTGGTCAGTGGTCGTTAGTCATTCTTGGACTTTGGACTAACACATGCCTATAGACATTGATGAGAAGAACCTGAAGCATGGGGTCTTGGGGCTTGTCGTGGCCTTGGTGGAGATCATCAAGGACGCCCTGAAGCTCCAGGCGTTGAAGAGGGTGGAGGGGGGAAGCCTGACAGAGGAGGAGATAGACCGGTTGGGAGAGGCGCTGATGGACCTGGATGCGGCCATTGAGGAGATGAAAACCGAACAGGGGATATCGGAATCCGTCAGGTCGGTTAGGGACGGGCTCGACAATATTGTGGATGAGTTGCTGGATAAGATGATCAATCCGGAGAAGTGGGAGGCGTCCAACGTCGAACGTCCAACGTCGAACGTCCAACGCCCGACGTCGAAGGCTGATGGGCAACTGACCATTGGATGACCACAGAATGACTATCGAGCGACGACTGAATGACGGCGAAGCGAGTGACAATCGAATGACGGCGAACCTGAAAGATATCATCAAAACGCTCATACGACAGGAAATCAAGAAGGTCATTGGCGAACATGACGACGTGGTAGAAGAAATGGTGAGGAGTTACCTTCTCCCCGAACTCAGGGCAGCCATTCACGAATCGGTATGCAAGGCATTAGAAAATTTGCAGGGAGGACCTCCTGAGATAAAGAATAATCAACCGGTTGTCGATCCGTCCTCTGAGGAGGGACATGGGACGTTGGACATCAGACATCAGACTTCAGACCTCGTAAATCCAGACTCCGTGCTCCGTGCTCCGCTTTCCCTGTTCGGAAAATACGTTTACTGCATTGCGGATAGCACTGAGGGAGAGGGTGAGGGCCTCGGCAACATAGGGATAGAACAAAATGAGGTCTATTCAATCCCTTATAAGGATGTCTGCGCCATCGTCCACAATTGTCCCGCCAGGCCATACCAATCAGAAGACCCGGATATCGTGAAAGGCTGGGTCATAACCCATCAGAAGGTGGTGGATGCGGCGTGGATCAGGTTCGGCACGGTGATTCCCATTGGATTCGACACCATTATTCAGGGGGATGAAGGAGATGATCCCGAAGAAACGATGAAGAAATGGCTCGAAGCGGATTATGACAGTCTTAAGGCAAAGATGGAAAAGATCGAAGGCCGGGCGGAATACGGTGTTCAGATTCTATGGGACAAAAATATGGCAGTGAAAAAAGCAACCCATGAAAGCAATGAAATCAATGAGTTGACTAAGAAAATCCAATCCAAGCCCAGAGGGGTTGCCTATATGTACAGGCAGAAACTCGACTCGTTGGTGCGGAAGGAGATTGAAAACCTGGCGGAGCGATACTTCAGAGAGTTCTATGAGAAAATCGTACCCCACGCAGATGAAATCCGTGTGGAAAAGACTCGAAAATTGGAGGATGAAGACAAACAAATGCTCCTGAATCTATCCTGCCTCCTTCCAAAAGACGGGAGTCAGGCGTTGGGTGACGAATTGGAAAAAATCGATGCCCTCGATGGTTTTTCGGTTCGATACACAGGCCCGTGGCCACCCTACAGTTTCGTCTAACAGAGAGGGAATCGGGACCAGTGCATGACGCGGTAGTCCAAAGTCCAACGTCCAAGGTCCAAAGTCGAAGAATGAGGGACCACCGAATGACGCGGCAGTCCGAAGTCCAAGGTCCGAAGTCCAAAGTCGAAGAATGAGGGACAGCGCAATGACCACTGACCCCACTATGGCCGCCGCCGTCCCATCGGCGGGTTAATCAATGTTCTAGTTTTCGGGTTTTCGGGAGGTGAGGAATGATAAAGACCGCTCTGATTGCAGATAACGATCTTCTTTTTGTTGAGTTTTTCGGAGATCTATTAGAACAGCGTGGATATCGCGTATTCAAGGCATTTGACGGTTTAGAAGCCCTCGAAAATTTACAACAAATCGCGATAGACCTGTTTTTCGTAGACATCTACATGCCCAAAATGGACGGGCGAGAGGTCATACGCCGGGCAAAGGAGGGGCACTCCCATGACGAGATGAAGATCATTGCCATCTCCGGAGCCGACCGTCAAACGCTGGAAGGACTGGATGAGCTTGAATGCGATGCCTTCCTCCAAAAATCGCCGCTGGAACAAATGTCCACGGACCTGGATTTTCTGATAGACTCACTCGGTCAGTCCAAAGTCCAAAGTCCGACGTCCAAGGTCGATGGAATGAACGCCGAATGACGCGGTAGTCCGAAGTCCAACGTCGAAGGTCCAAAGTCAATGGAATGACCGGCGAATGACGCGGTAGTCCGAAGTACAACGTCCAAAGTCGAGGAATGAGGGACAACGTAATGACCACCGAATGACGGCCGAAGGCCAAATGACGGCGAAGCCGAACCAATGCCTCTCGGGATTGATGATTGGCCTTGGACATTGGACATTGGACATTGGACAAACCCATGACCCCTCAACGAACCACAAACGGCACCTTGACAGACCTCCTTGACCGGGTCCTGGACAAGGGACTGGTGATCCATGCCGATGTGATCGTTTCGGTGGCAGGGATCCCCTTGATCGGGGTCAACCTGCGGGCGGCGCTTGCCGGGATGGAGACCATGCTCAAATATGGGGTCATGCAGGCCTGGGACGAAAAGAGCAGGGCATGGGAAAGGGAACATCGAAAGAAGAAGAAACATGCTCTAACCGAAGGGGAAAACGTGCGGCTTAGGATGCTGGGGGCCTTCTATTCAACAGAAGGGATCTACGCGGCCTGGAGATATGCCTGTTTCTATTTGACTGACAATAGGTTGCTCCTTTATCATCAGGATTTCAATGAGATACTCTTTGAAGTTCCCTTGGAGAAGATTCAGGGCCTGGCGATCGTGGGGGGGGATCGGGTTCGCGACGAAAGGGTGAAGGAGGAAGTGCGTCTCGTCATTGAAGGAGGGGAGGAGTGCAGGCTGACGGCACAGAATGTTCATCAACTGAAAAGCGCCATAGAAGAGAGACTGGAAGAAACCGAGACCTGCCCTCAGTGCGGGAAGAGGGCGTTCATTAAGGATCTTCTGGCAGAGGGCTGTGGGGCGTGCGGATGGAGCAGCCCGACGAATAATCAAAGTGCTCTCGGCATCGAGGCGGTGTCTTGAGCATTCATAGGTGTGGAAGGCGGGAGACGATGAATCATAGACCAAGAGGTGAATTTTCGGGTGAACAGCTCAATCATCATCGTGAGGACGAGTCCATCTTTTCGGAGCGGCTTGCGTTTACGGGAAGAATCGCAGCCAGCATCGCCCATGAGATCAGAAATCCCCTCAGCAATGTTTCGCTTTCGGTCCAGCAACTCAAGGAGGCTTTCCCGGAAGACAGTCAATGGGCCAGGCATATTGACATTATCATCAGAAATACGGACAGGGTCAATTTCCTGATTACGGAACTTCTCAACTGCGCCCGACCCCCGAAACTCAATATCCAGCCTCATGATATCCACGAGATCCTGGATGGGATCCTGGACTCCATCAAGACTCAGACAGGGGCCCAGCGCATCGACGTTCGCAAGCAGTTTACTCTTCAACCGTCGGTGGTAAATGTGGATAAGGAACAGATCAACCGGGTTTTCTCGAACGTCCTGATCAATGCCCTTGAATCCATGCCCAATGGGGGAAGAATGACGATCGTAACCGGGATTGAAGACGATTTTTTTATCACGAGAATACAGGATACAGGCGGAGGAATACCGGAAGAGGATATCATTCGAATATTCGATCCCTTTTTCAGCACCAAGGCGTCGGGGGTAGGTCTCGGTCTGTCAACAACCTATGGAATTGTTGTCAGCCACGGGGGAACCATCGGCGTCGAGAGTGAGCGGAATAACGGGACGGTCTTTACCATCTCATTGCCGATGAGTAGGGAGAATCGGAATTGATGAAAGAGCTAAAATATGATGTGAGACGAGGGGCCGACAGCTACCGAATGATTTATCACTCCCGACTCAAAAGCTGGATACTGCGGGATATTATCAAACGGGATGAAGCGCTCGTGTGGCGAAGCGGCCTGTCGGGGTGGCGCAGGCCTGAAGATCTCCCGGAACTGGCATGCTATTTCGATCAGCGCGAAGAGGCCCACCTGCGAAGTGAGACCTTCGAGGAGACCCCGCTTCACTTTCCCAAAAAGGAAATACGGAATATCCTGATCATCGATGACGAAGAAGATCTGTGCTGGCTCCTGTCCAACTCTCTAAAGGGAAGAGGATTTAGGGTATGGTCCGCGAATACGATAACGGAAGCAGCGGCGTGTCTGAAGGAGTGCCCTGATCTGATATTTCTGGACCTGAAACTCCCTGATGGCGACGGGATGGAGATTCTTCCACAGATCAAGGCTATAAGTCCAGAATCCGTCGTGGTGATTATTTCAGCTTATGGAAGCGAGGAGAGACGACTGGATGCAAAGCAGAAGGGAGTCCATAGCTTTATTGACAAGCCCTTGAGTGAGGAAAAAATCCTCCACGCTATCGGGCAGTTTCAGGGAAAAGAGGGGGACTCGGATGGGTAGGGCTGTAGGAATAGACCTCGGAACGACATACTCCGTGGCCGCTATCATTGAAAACGGGCGGGCAAAGGTGGTGAAAAACGCCGAAGGGGAGAATTTGACCCCTTCGGTGGTAGCTGTGACAGCTCGGCGAGATTTGTTGGTCGGATCGGTTGCCAAACGCCAGGCGGCCGCCAATCCGGAGCGGACCGTCATGTCCATCAAGCGTCACATGGGGACGGATTACAGGGTTTGCCTGGCTGGGAGAGACTATTCACCACAGGAGATATCGGCTCATATCCTGCGAAAGATCAAGAAGGATGTGGAGGCCTATACAAAAGATCGCGTCAACGAGGCGGTTATCACAGTGCCCGCTTATTTCAATAATTCACAACGGCAGGCCACCAAAGAGGCCGCTCGCATGGCCGGTCTTGAGGTGTTGCGCATTATCAACGAGCCTACCGCCGCCTCCCTGGCGTACGGGTTGAACCGAGAAAAGATCCAGACCATTCTTGTCTGGGACCTGGGCGGGGGGACGTTTGACGTTTCCATCCTGGAACTGGGCGATGGCATGTTTCATGTCAAGGCGGTCAACGGCAATACCCGATTGGGCGGAGATGACTGGGACGAAAGGCTGCTTGCGCATGTTGCGGACCGGTTCCTGAATGAATATGGCGTGGATGCACGATCGGATCCAATGGCGCTGCAGCGGTTGAATGAGGCGTGCGAAAAGGCCAAGCGGGAGTTGTCCTATGCGGAAAATACCGAAATCTCACTCTCCCTTAATGAGAGGAGGGCTGGGACCTGGACCCTGTGTGCAGGGATCGATCGAAGCGAATTCGAGAACCTGACCGCGGAGTTGAGGAACAGCCTGCTGGGTCCAACCCATCAGGCCCTCGCCGATGCCGGGCTGATGCCGGATGAGATCGATCGAGTGGTGCTGGTAGGCGGTTCCACGCGAATGCCGTCGGTTAGATCCCTGGTGGAGGAGACCTTTCACAAGAAGCCGTTCATACGGATTAATCCTGACGAGGTGGTGGGAATCGGGGCGGCTGTCCAGGCGGGCGTTCTCATGAACGAGATCGAGGATGTCGTCCTGGTCGATGTGACGCCGCTTTCCCTGGGGATCGAAACCGAGGGGAGCCTCTTCGCCAGGATCATTCCCCGGAACGCTACTGTGCCCGCATCTGCCAGTCGCATCTTCACCAACGCGGAGAATGATCAGACGGAAATGAATTTCCATGTCCTCCAGGGCGAACGGGAGATGGCCATCGACAATGTCAGCCTGGGGGATTTTCAGTTGACGGACATCCCCCCCCTTCCAAGAGGAAAAGCTAAGGTAGAGGTGCTGTTCCGGATCGATATGAATGGGATACTGAATGTGTCTGCGGAGGAGCTCTACACGGAATCAAAGACCGGCATCATGATTGACGCCTCCCATCTCCTGTCCGAAGAAGAGGTGGAGCAGGCCATTCGGGAAGCGGAGGCCCATGCTGAAGAGGATATGCAGAGACGGGAGGCATCGGAGATCAATATCCGTGCCGACAGCCTGTTGCGCGCCACTGACCTCTTCCTCGATCAGAAAGAGAAAAAGCTCGCTATTGCCTCCAGGCGCCTGATCGATAGGGCGACGTTGGACCTCAAAGACGCCCTCGGCCAAGGGGATTGCCTGATCATTGCGGAACGGACGGAGGAGTTGAGAAAAATACTGGAGAGATTGTGATGGTCCAGCGTCCAACGTCCAAGGTCCAAAGTCCAATGACGCCCGAAGGGATAATGACAGCGCAGCGAATGACGGCCGCAGGCGAAGTGACGGCGAAGCCAAATGACCACCGAATGACGTGGTAGTCCGAAGTCCAACGTCCAACGTCCAACGTCGAAGAACGAAGGACAACTGAATGACGCGGTAGTCCGAAGTCCAATGTCCAAGGTCCAAGGTCGATGGAATGAGGGACCACCGAATGACAACTGAATGACGGCGAAGCCGAATGACCACCGAATGACCACCGAATGACTATAGAATGACTATAGAATGACAGCGCAGCGAATGACTAATGACCAATGTCGAATGACGGCCCCAGGCCAATGTTATGATGAAAAGAACCCGCATAGACCTGAAACTCCCAAAACGGAGCATGCCCCCACAGAAGAATGCATCGCCCGAATTTCTATTCGGAGAAGAGGTGGTTCTTGAGACGCAGGGCGGATACAGGGAACGCCATGCAAGGGGATGGCGGCCTGTTCAGATTTTTTTGACCAATCAGCGGCTGATCTTCTACCGGCGGCCAGAAATCAAATGTCAGATTGACGTTGAGAGGATCCGAGAGCTTGCTGATGAGCGACACTACTACGTCCTGAAGGTTCGAGATGCTCTCTGCATCACCTATAACGCTGTGGAGGGGCATCGAGGCGGAAAGCTCCTGCTGATCGTAAACCGTATTTCAGAGTGGAAGGAAAAGATTCAACAGCTCTGTTTCCTCAAGATCGATCTTGAAACCATCCAACAGCTCACGGATCAATTAGATGCAGACGGCAAAGATATTGTATGGCGCCTGTGGGAGTGCAGGCATGCACGGATCAACCAACTGGCGGACCTGATACATGCCCCGGATCATCTCCATGTCCTCTCTCTGATCACTGAAACCATCAATCCCATTTCCCAAAAGATTCTCGGTTGTCCGATCCTCTCCTTTGAAAAGAAACGAGTCGATCCTGAAAGCGGAGAAACCGTCACCTTCAGTTGGTGGCTGATCGGCCAAAAGGCATCCCTCCTGCCGAGTGAAGAACGGCTGGTGGACATCTTTGAGGAGGGGGAAACGATTCGAGTTATTATGGAAGTGCGAGGGGTTGAGGCAAATGATCTTAAACTGGATATCAACGGCGATCAGGTGTTGGTCAGATGTCATAAACTGGGCGCCTCCCTGCGGGTGAAACTGGACCTGCCCAACGCAGTGACGCCGCATGATTATACCATGTCCATTACGAATGGCTTTCTTGAAATGCGGTTAAAAAGGTCGAATGTCCAAAGTCCAAAGTCCAAGGTCCAAAGTCGAAGAATGAGGGACAACCGAATGACGGCGAAGCCAAATGACAACTGAATGACAGAGAAGCGAATGACAGCGTAGCGAATGACGGCCGCAGGCCGAATGACCCCTGAATGCCTATAACGCCTGGGTGGCGTGATCCAAGGTATCAGCAACCCATTTATTAAGGCTTTTACCGCTGGTCTCGGCCGCCGTGGCGATTGCCGCGTGAACGCTCGGTGAAATCCGCAAGGTGAGCTTGCCGGAGTAGGGTTTGTTTGGTGCGTCTCCCAGTTTGACGCAGGTGGCAAGATAATCGTCAACCGCCTCTTCGAAGGCTGTTTCTAATTCATCCACAGTCTTGCCGTGAAAGGTGATAATATCTCGAATGCCTGCCAGGCGGCCGAAGAAGATACGGTCCTGGGCGTCAAACTCGATGCGGGCGGTATAGCCTTTATAGGTCATGGCGTTATTCATGGCGTAACTCCTATCAGTCTAAGAAAATCACGGGTTGCGCTTACCCGGTAACGCAAAGCATCCTTGCCGGGATGCGGGCGGTGAAAGGCCGCTTTCTGGCCTTTATATAAAACGGTAATTCTGGAACCGCTGCCTTCGATGATTTGACAGCCTACCGCTTTGAATAAGGCCTCGATCCTTCGCCACTCAATATTTCCGGAGATCGGATCGGCGAAGACAGCAGCCAGGGTTTTGCGGTGGTTACGGTTCATAGTATAATACGATATCACTTTTTGCCACCATGTCAAGGAGATTTCAAAGTCAGACGTCCAACGTCCAATGACCACCGAATGACAGCGAAGCCGAATGACAACTGAATGACCACCGAATGACGCGGCAGTCCGAAGTCCAACGTCCAACGTCGAAGAATGAGGGACAACTGAATGACAACCGAATGACCACCGAATGACAGCGAAGCCGAATGACCACCGAATGACGGGCGCAGGCCGAATGACAGCGAAACGAATGACCAAATGCCGGCCTCAGGCCACGTAATCATTCGACAATCACCAAACACCAATCGCCAAACACCAATCGTCAATCATCAATCGTCAATCCAAAGGGGGGCGCCATGAAAAAGATCCAAGCGTTACGACATCCACATCGAGGCAAGGGAATTCGAATACGTCAGGTCACTGCCGATGATATCGCGAGCCGGCAGGTGCCGGTTCGTCTGGCTCGGAACATCCGGCGTGGACATCTCGTCGCGCACATGCGGGACATTCCATGTATCGGGCGGAAATCATGGGAGCAGGCGGTCGCGGATATGCAGCGGCACAACGAAAGCCGTATTCACAGCAAGGCCAATCGGTTCCACAATGCCGTTAAATCCGCGCGGGCCCTTTTGGGAGAAGTTCAAAGGCGCAAGGAGATTTTTGCCGATATTCGGCGTAAAGGCGACTTTGTCCAACTGACCATCTCAGATAGCGGGGGCGGGATCGCCACTGAACATCTGAAAAAGATCTTCGATCCGTTCCATACGACCAAACCAGGGAGCAAGGCAAGAGGGTTAGACTCCTCCATACGGAGCGGCATCGCCGGGTCCAATGGGGGGAAAATTTCGTGTAAGAGCGACGCAGAGAAGGGAACCACGATCACGGTCCTTCTGCCCATAGAAAAAGGGGAGAGTTGAAATCCGCTTCGCTGTCATTCGTTAGTCACTTGTCATTGGGCATTAGTCATTGGTCAGTGGTCATTCGACTTCGAACCTTGGAGTTCCGAACTTGGATTAGGGACCTGTGACTTCACTGCATTTTCACGGTAAATGGAGAACACCCGATGTGTATGAATGCCGGACACGCCGTCCTTATCGTCGATGATGACGCCGATTTCAGAGAGAACCTCTCCGGAATACTCGGAAAGGAAGGCTATGCGCCTGTGACCGCTGCGACGGGACGGGAAGCCTTGAGGTGCGCAAGGGAGAACGAAATTGCCGTAGCACTAATAGACCTGAGGCTTCAAGACATGTGTGGCGTTGACGTTCTGAAAGCGATCAAGGAGTGTTCTCCCATGACGGAGGGCATCTTTGTGACCGGGTATGCGTCCCAATCCTCTGCCATCGACGCCGTCAATCTCCAGGCCTACAGATATGTGGAAAAACCCTTCGATATAGGGAAACTGCTCGGCATGATTGGCAGGGCCGTTGAAAAGCGAGAGCTTGCCAGGGCGTTTCGGGAAAGCGAGAAACGGTATCGGGCGCTCTTTGAGGGATCGCGAGATGCGATTTTCATTACATCCGAGGGGAATGGCTTTATTGAGGTCAACCAGGCGTCGCTCGATCTTCTTGGGTACGCCAGGGCGGAACTGATGAACCTGCGGCCCGGCGCAATATTTCAAACACCTGGTGATTTCAGGGCGATTGATCGGGAGATACGGAATAGGGGGTCTATCAAGGATTATGAGGCGGCGTTTCTTCGTAGCGACGGGGAAGGGGTGATGTGCCTGATCAGCTCAACCGAGCGATTAGCCTCCGACGGGAGTATTCGAGAATATCAGACGATTGTCAAAGACATAACCCGGCAAAAGGATGACCAGCAGAAGCTGGAGAACACACTGGAATTGCTTCGGAAAAATCTTAACGGCATCATCATGCTCGTATCCCGGGTTGTTGAAAAGAGAGACCCCTATACGGCCGGCCATCAACGGCGCGTGACCGATCTGGCCCGCACCATCGCCCAGGAGATGAACCTTCCGGGGACCCAGGTCGATGCCATTCGTATCGCAGGCAGCATCCACGATATCGGCAAGATCCTTATCCCGGCCGAAATCCTCAACAAACCGGGTAATCTCTCAGAAATAGAAATGTCCATGCTGAAGGCGCACTCCCGTATCGGATACGATACATTGAAGGAGATCGAGTGGCCTTACCCGGTTCCCGAAATCGTTCTTCAGCATCATGAGAGGATGGACGGATCCGGATATCCCAAGGGGCTGTTGGGCCACGATATCCTCATCGAAGCGAGGATTCTGGCTGTGGCCGATGTTGTGGAGAGTATGAGTTCTCATCGTCCCTACAGACCCGCCCTGGGCGTCGAGGTGGCGCTTGACGAAATCACCAAGAACAGAGGCACCCTTTACGATCCCGATGTGGCGGATGCCTGTCAGCGGCTCTTCAGGGAGAGAGGGTTTCAGTGGAAGGATGTGGGAGTCTAACTTGTGGAATCCAAAGTCCAAAGGCCAATAGGCAGTAAGCAGTTGGCAATAAGCAGAGTTCAGTGGGGAGTTACAACCGAATGCCCGCACCCTGAACGCGCAGGTTGGAACGCGGCACGCGGAACGGGGGAGGAAGAAGTGGGCAAATAGCATCGATTTTCATGAAATGGTCTTGAGGTGGTCACGGATGGTCGTTTAAGAACATCATGGGGAGATTTGCAATGGAGCGACAGGCATCCGATGAAAGGCGAGTAAATACCCTCGATCCCGAAGGCCACGTCTGCTTTCTGTATAAGGCGGAGGATCAGCAGCCGGACGGCACGATCCAGGAATGCAATCAGGCCTTTGCCGAGTTCGTGGGAGACGAGCCTGAAGAGGTTCTCAGGGAGCGCGACAACCTGCTCAAGAAACTGTCTCTCCATGTTCCAGGGATGATTTATCAGTTCATGAGGAGGCCCGATGGGACCTACCTCGTTCCGTTCGCCTCAGAGGCCATCAAGGACATATTCGGATGTTGTCCTGAGGACGTGAAAGGGGACTTTTCTCCGATCGCAAGGGCGATAGTGTGTGAGGACCTGGGCAGGCTCATCGAGTCAATTGAATCGTCTGCAAAAAACATGACTATCTGGAGATGTGAATATCGGGTGCGGCTTCCCGGCGGCCCCGTTAAATGGCTCTACGGCGAATCGTCGCCGGAGAAGCTGGCAGATGGCAGTATCCTCTGGCATGGGTTCAATACAGATATTACTGAGCGGAAGCGGGCCGAGGCCGAGGAGGAGAAATTGCGCGCCCAATTCATTCAGGCCCAGAAGATGGAATCGGTGGGGCGGCTGGCCGGGGGCGTGGCTCACGATTTCAACAACAAGCTGAGCGTGATTTTAGGGTACACCCAACTGATGATGGACGGCCTGGAAAGGGAAGACCCAAACTACGAAAAGCTTCAAGAGGTGTTTAAGGCCGGAGAGCAGTCCGTAAAGATTGTGCGTCAGCTCCTGGCCTTTGCCCGGAAGCAGATCATTTCGCCCGAGGTGCTGGACCTGAACGAGACCGTGGCGGATATGCTCAAGATGCTGAGACGACTGATCGGCGAAGACATTGATCTGGCCTGGCAGCCCGACAACACTCTGTGGCCAGTCAAAATGGACCCCTCCCAGATCGACCAGATCCTGGCCAACCTGTGCGTCAACGCTCGGGACGCCATTTCGGGGGTGGGGAAGGTGACCATCGAGACCGAAAACGTGGTTTTAGATGGGAATTACTGCGCCGATCACGCGGGATTCCAGCCAGGAGAGTATGCCATGATGGCGGTCAGCGACAACGGCTGCGGCATGGACAGGGAGACGCTCGCCAATGCCTTCGAGCCCTTTTTCACCACCAAGGAAGTGGGCAAGGGCACCGGGCTCGGTCTGGCCACCGTGTACGGCATCGTCAAGCAGAACAATGGGTTCGTTAACATCTACAGTGAGCCGGGCAAGGGAACCACCGTCAAGATCTACCTGCCCCGGCACAGCGAGAAACCCGAAGAGAAACCGGAAGCGGTTCCAACGGCAATACCTCGGGGCCGCGGCGAGACAGTCCTGGTGGTGGAGGATGATGCGCAGGTGCTGCACCTGGCTCGGAAAACCCTGGAGATGCTGGGCTATAAGGTGCTGACGTCGGCGAACCCGGTGGAGGCCATCGCCATAGCAAGGGAACACGATGGCGCGCTCCATCTCCTGATTACCGATGTGGTGCTCCCCGAGATGAGCGGAAAGGATCTGGCCGGGGAAGTATTGAAAATCCGTCCCGCCATCCAAACCCTCTACATGTCCGGCTACACCGCCAACGTCATTGCCCACCACGGGGTGCTGGATAAAGGGATCCATTTCATCGGAAAGCCCTTTAGTCCGGACAGTCTGGCTCGGAAGGTGAGGGAGGCGTTGGGGAAGTGAAAAGTGAAGAATGAAGAGTGAAGAGTGACAAAGAAAAGCGGGCAACCCCGACTGCCGCATCGTCACGGCCCTGAATCTCACCATCGACATCCAGGACAAAATTGACGCCCTCTACCCGGAGATCGAAATGGAGCCCCTGCCCGTCCCCGCCCTTTGCATGGCATAGCCTTACGAGAGATCCGGCAATCGTTTTTTGATTGACATATCTTATTAAGTTCACGTAGGATTTCTTAAAATTGAGACCTTAGAGCGAGGGTATTATGCGGATCAAGGAACATGAAAAAGAAATCCTCCGGGAAGCTGTAAGAGAACATGATCCGGACGCTAAGGTATACCTGTTCGGATCTCGAACGGACGACAACGCAAGAGGGGGCGATATTGATATCCTCGTGTTATCCCAGCGCCTTACATTCCGAGACAAATTGAGAATCAAGGCCCAGATTTTTGAATCCCTTGAGGATCAGACCATCCACATGGTCCTTGGCCGGGATACGAGTGACCCCTTTGTACGAGTTGCTCTTGAAAAAGGAATCTTATTGTCATGAAAGATTTAGTAGCACTCCTGAACAAGGAGATTCAGGACTTAAAACAGGCGAGGGATTCACTCAAATACTCTTATGATCGTTGTCGCCCATTTGTCGTTGAAGCAGGTATGGACAATGAAACCATGGAACGTTTTGAGGCGCTGACCGCGCGTTTTGCGAGACTGAGCGATATCATGATTCAAAAAGTGTTTAGGACCCTGGATGCCTTGGACCTGGAAGACAGGGGGACAGTGCGAGACCGAATCCATCGTGCGGAAAAGCGGAAAATCATTGAATCCGCGGATGCCTTTGTGGATATTCGTATGGTTCGAAATGAAATCGCCCATGAATACCAGAAACAGACCGTTCTGGAGATTTTCGAACGGGTAATGTTTTTGACGCCAACTCTGATGAGCGCGGTAGAGCACATTGAAGCATATAGCAACAAATATTAAGCCTTCAGAACGCTGAAATCGGAAAAGGATCTGCGCCGCAATGGGATACGATCTATCTCTTTATGGCGGAGGACGAGGAATCCTAATCGAACTGGGCTCCCCCTTTCCTTTCTTGAAATTCGCTATAGGAGTCCAACTGATTTCAACGCAACGGGTTCAGGCGGCACATTGCTCCGCATGAACGAGAATCTCCCGATCAAGACGATCGGAGAGGGATTGCTCCGCAATAACGAGGTCGAATTGGCTTTGCAGATTCATCCAGCTCTGGGGGTCCGTACCGAAAAACCTGGCCAGTCGCAGTGCGGTATCCGCCGTGATCGCTCTTTTCCCGGCAACGATTTCTCCAATGCGGCGTTGGGGCACGCCAATGGATTTGGCAAGCCGGTACTGGGTGATATTCATGGGCTTGAGGAAATCTTCCAGCAGGACTTCGCCGGGATGGACAGGAGGCATTTCTCTTTTCATCGTTTGACTCCTTTAATGATAATTGGTGATTTCAACATCATATGCGTGGCCGTCTCGCCATGTAAAACAGATCCGATATTGGTCGTTAATCCGGATGCTGTATTGGCCCTTTCTGTCGCCGCCAAGCTTTTCAAGGCGGTTTGCCGGGGGAACCTTCAAGAAGGTCAGGCTTGCTGCGGCGTGGACCTGGGTCAGTTTGCGCAAGGCCACCCGCTGGATGTCATTGGGCAGGCCCGAAACGAATGCCCCCTTAAAGAGCCTTTCTGTTTTCTTGCAGCGAAACGATTTGATCATTGCTGAATCCTATCCAACGGCGTTAGTATTGTCAAGCGTCATTAGGGCGTTTGTAGTGAAACAAATTGCAGATTGGGGTTCGTTTTTCAGGCCATATCTGCCTCGCTGATTTGCCCCTGTTCGTATTTTATCAATAAATCGGGGCGATGAAACGAATCTGCCTTAACTCGCTAACGCGGGACGTGCCCGCAACCCAATGTCGTCCCTTAGCTCGAAGCTAAAAGCTGAAAGCTGAAAGCGGTCTGAACGATCCTTTGAGCTTTGAGCTTTCAGCTTTGATTCTATCGCTGCCATCCCATGAAAGACTTTCTTGTTTTTTGTGACAGAAAACCAGGGAATAAGGCACTAAAAGACTTGCGCCTGAACTCCGATAAGGAATTTACCCGGCAGGGTTTTATCCCCTTAATATTGAGATTATAGGAGATTCGCAATGGTACGACAGACATCCAATGAATGGGGAGTGAAAACCCTGAATCCCGAGGCTCACGTTTGCTTACTGTATGAGACGGAGGATCAGCTCCGGGCCGTTCTGGCGTCGTTTATTCGGGAAGGGTTGGGGAAAAACGAGAAGGTCCTCTGCATCGCAGACGGGACGTCCTCGGAAATACCCCTGGAAGGCTTTTGGAGCGAGAGCCCTGACCTGGGGGCGAGCCTGAAAACCGGCCAACTGACCATTTTGAAATCGGAAGACGCTTATCTCCGTTCGGGCGTGTTTGATCCGGGCGAGATGATCGCCCTTCTGAAGGGATACACAGAAGAGGCCCGGCTCATGGTCTCGAGCGCATCTACCGGCGAAAAGACGAGACCACCTTTCCCATCCTGTTTCAAGATCGCCTCCTCACAGACGAACGCGGCCGTATCACGGGCATTCGAACCACCATTCAGGACATTACCGATACAAAGCGGCAGGAGAAGGAGCGGGAAAAACTGATTCAAGAGCTTCAGAAGGCCCTGTCGGAGGTCAGAAAGCTGAGCGGCATGCTCCCCATCTGCGCCTCGTGCAAAAAGATCCGTGACGACCAGGGCTACTGGCAGCAGGTGGAGTCCTATATCATCCAACATTCCGAGGCCCAGTTCAGCCACAGCATCTGCCCGGAGTGCGCCAGGAAGCTGTACCCCGAGTTTTATGACGACCTGTTTCCGAATGGGTAGGATGGAGAAAATGAGAAATATCGATATGCTGGGGGCAGTTGAGGGTATAGGGCAGTAGAAGTGAAGAGGGAAGAAATGAAAAAGGGAGGGTGATCCATGAGGAGAGTAAGATGGGTAGCGGCAGTCCTTTTCTTGTTGGTGGCGTTTTCGGGGGTTGGCTGGGCGAACGAAGGCGTGGACAGGGGCGGCATCCGTTCCGGAGAGACCAAATCCGGGACCATCGCCTCCCTTTCCGGAACGGATTCGTGGAAATTTTACGGAAACGCCGGGGACAGAGTAGTCATCGTCAGCATGGCTACATCGGGAGCCATGCTTCCTGTGAGCGATCTTTACGCCCCCAGCGGACCCAAGGAAGCATCCTCGGGCGTCGCCAAATTCATTGAACACATCCTCCTGGAGACCGGTCTCTATACGATCCTCATGTCGGACTTTATGTCGGATCATACAGGCAGTTACAACATCTCTCTCATCAAGATACCAGGCGCGTGTTCATCGCCGGTTGACCGGGACGGCGGCGCCATCCAAAGCGGTCAGACCCTGGGCGGCACGATCGATGCGCTCTCCGACCTGGACGCCTTCTATGTCTATGGGAACAGCGGCGACCGGATGGTCATCACCACACAGGAGACATCAGGAGGCATCATTCCGGTCGTTGACCTATACTCGCCGAGCGGTGTCAAGGAGGCATCTTCGGGTGTTGCCAAAGCGATAGATCATACCATCGTTGAAACCGGACTCTACACCCTGGTGATATCGGACTTTCTTTTTGACGGAACAGGTGGATACAACATCAGCCTGACCAAGATCCCGTCAGACCTGCGACCGGGCATCTACGGTCCCTATCCGGAAAACGGCCTCGGTGTTTTCGCATTCAATGCAACCCTTCGCTGGGATCCTGTGGCTGGGGCCAGCGGCTATGACCTTTATTTCGGCAAGGACGTGACCACTGCCCTCAGCCGAATCGGGACTAATCTGCAAACCCCGAGCATGGCGGTCAATAACCTGGGTAGCGACGAGGTGTATTACTGGCATGTGGTGGCCATCGTGCCTGGAGGAAATGTCGAGGGACCGTATTGGTGGTTTACAGCGCTGTCAACCAGCGCCTGCTCGGGGACGACGCTAACGCTGCGAAACGTCCTGTTCCCTGAAGGGACAAATTGTACGTGCACCGCGTCTGTATCCATGACCATCGGGAGCAATGTGATCGTTAAAAACGGGGCGAAAGTGACGTTTACCTCTCCCATCGTCCATGTCTTGGAAAAATCTCACTTTGAGAGCGGCTCCGACGTCCAGATCAAGCACCCGTAGCCGTTTGTTCATTGCGAGACATAGGTGCCTTGGCAACGTTAGGGGGGCAGTTCTCCAAGCTCTTGATATCCCGAGAGACGGCCCAAATAGCGTTGATCTGTCCCTTGACGAGCTGTGGGAATACGTTCTAACTGGGCACATGGGAAGGATTACAACAGGCATTAGAAGTCGAATGGAGTAAAACGCCATGAAGATCCTCGTCCTGAACGACAATGAGCAGGGCGATACATGCTGGAGACCTTTCTCAAGGCCAATGGGCATGCGGTTGCGGTGGGCCGAGAATGGCCAGGGCGCCCTGGAGAGACGCCGGGACGGCGCCTTTGACCTGATCATCAGAGATACCCTGATGCCGGTCATGGACGGGTTTGAGCTGTGCAGAAAGTTAGAAAAGGCAAGGAACTGAGGCAGATCCCGTTCATTTTCTATGCCGCCACCTACACAGGCCAGAAGGACGAGGACTTTGCCATGAGTATCGGGGAGGACGGTTTTATTCATAAACCGTGCGATCTGGATGAATTCCTCGACGCCATGAATCAGATTACGGCGGCCGCGGTAAAGAGGGATGCCGCTTCATCCTTGAATCATACTTCTTCATTGACGAGGTTGGTCATGGATGGTCATGGATGGTCATGCGCTTCGCTGTCGGGAGGTTGTCATCTGTTGTCATGGTAACGCCCTAAAATAAAAACCCTTTGCGCCTCTGCGTCTTTGCGCGAGTCATTTTGATTGCGGGTATCCGCATTAGGAGTCTGGCATGGTCGAAAAACATCGAAATATGTCTTTGGGGATATCCCTCAATCTGGGCATCGGGGTCGTGTTTATCATTGCAGGGGTCATTACGGTCATGGCTGTGAACCAGGCCATGCGTCGGCAGGCCGTTATGGAGGCCGAAGCCAAGGCCCGGATCATTCTGGACCGCAACTTCGCCACCCACACCTATTTTTCCCAAATCATGAAACCCAGCATTTTTAAATGGGCCGAACCGATCCTGACAAAAGAGTATTTCGATCCCACCTGGATGTCCTCTACCTATGCCATTCGGGAAATCGAAAAATATTTCAAGAAGTTTAACCCGTCAGGGTACTATTTCAGGGATGTGGCCATCCATGCGCGAAGCCCTGAAAACGAGGCCGATGCTTACGAAAAAACCTTTTTAAAAGCGATCAATACTGATGAGAAGCTGGAATCGCAGTCCGCTATCCGCATGATCGACGGGAAGCCGTATCTCGATGTGTTGCGGCGTGCCGAGGTCATGGAAACGTCGTGCCTCCGCTGTCACAGCGAGCCCGAGGCAGCGCCCACAGGTCTGGTGGATATATACGGACCGGAAAGAAGCTTTCACCGAAAATTTGGGGAAACGATCTCGGCTGTCTCCCTGCGCATCCCCCTGTCCGAGGCCTACCAGGCAGCCGACGCTTTTTCATGGCGGCTGTCGAGCATCCTCTTGCTGGTCCTGGCTGCGCTTTTCCTTTCGCAATACGCCCTCTACCGACGGTTCCTGTTGCGACCCCTCACCGCCCTTCAGGAAAAGGCCGGGCTCATCGCGTCATCCAAGTCCCATCTGGGGGATCGGATTCCCATCCCCTTGGGCAGGGAATTGAAGGAGCTGACTAGTGCCTTCAATACCATGTCGGCCACGCTGCGCCACGACAGGAACCATCTGGAGGAGACTGTCGCACAGCGGACCCAGGATCTCAAGATCGCCGTGGACCAATACCGTCAGGAGAGGGACTTTGCGGACAGGTTGATCGACACCGCTCCGGCTATTGTACTCCTCCTGGACCGTGAAGGGCGGATCCTTAGGGTCAATCCCCATTTCGAGGAACTTACAGGATACGCTTTGAGTGAGGTGAAGGGCATGGATTGGTTTTCCACCTTTATCCCTGAGGGGAATCGTGAACAGATATTCAAGTTCTTTCAAACGGCGCTTCAAGATATTCAAACCAGAAGAAATGTGAGTCCAATTGTGAGAAAAGACGGCGGGCTGCGTCAGATCGAGTGGTATGACAAAATAATGAATAACCGGGATGGGTCTGTGGCAGGGCTTCTGTGCGCCGGAGTGGACATCACCGAACGCCTGAAGGCCGAAGAAGCGCGTCTGGCCCTGGAACGGAAGGTGCAGCAGGCCCAGAAGCGAGAGAGTCTGATCACCATGGCCGGGGCCATTGCCCACCACTTCAACAACCAGTTGACCACGGTGCTGGGTTACCTCCAGTTGGCGCGTGAGATCGTACCCCGGACGTCTACGCTTGGGGAGTATCTGCTGGAATCGGAAAACGCCGGCAAGCGATCCGCCGAATTGAGCCGCCTTATGCTGACCTATGTGGGGCAGGGAATGCGCGAGAAGCAACGTCTCGATCTGGCTGAAACCGTCCGGGACCTTCTCCCCACCATTGAGTCGAAACTGCCCGGGACGGTCCGCCTCGAAACACAGATCCCCGGCACAGTCGCTCCGCTCCTGATGGATCCTGAAGATGCCCGAAACGTGATCATGAATCTAGTGACAAACGCCTGGGAAGCCATAGACGGGGCCGAAGGAACGGTGAGGATTGCGGTCCGGGAGGGGGCGGATGAAGGGCTTTTCGAAGGATTCAATCCGATTGGAGAAACGCTCGAAAAGGGCCCGTGGGTCTGCCTGGAAGTGACCGATACCGGCCCCGGCATGGGCCCGAAAACCCTGGACCGGCTGTTCGATCCCTTCTTCAGCACCAAATTCACGGGGAGGGGCCTGGGTATGGCCGTGGTCCTCGGGATTGTCGAGGCCTGGGACGGTGTGATCTTCGTGAGGAGCGTCCCGGGACAGGGGACCACCGTCCGGGTGTTTCTCCCGGCGCAATGGAACGAAATAAAAGGCTGACGCTCGTCTGTCCCCCTCTCCCTTGGAAACGAGACGGTGAAGACCGTCTCCTTTGAATATTGAACCACGGAGAGAACGCGGCCCATCCGCTTCAGGAGCCGAAACGAAGCCGGAAGTCCTCATGACCTTTCTTCATCGCCTCATCAGAAGTTACAGCAGATTTTTGAAGTCCGGGCGCCTCCCTTCGAACGCGGAAGCGCGGAATTTGGAACGATTAAAACGAACGGCGAACATCTGGATCACCCTCCCGCCACTCTGCCATTCCAACACTCCAACACTCCAACCCTCCAACCCTCCGATACTCCATCACTTCCCCTGCTCCCTGCTCCCTGCTCCCCGCTCCCGGCCCAATGCCCTAACTGCCTATTTTCGTACATAAAAAATCGTGGGTGCCACAACTCTGCAAGTCTGCTCCTATCTTCAGCTCTATAGCGCAACAGAAATCTGGGACAGGGTTTGGCAGCCCCGCCCCCCAACCTGCCGGCGCCGACCCAGAGCAGATGCAGTTCATCCCCGCATTCCCTCCCCCTATTTTTCAGGCGGCAAACATGCTTCCGAGCTTTCGCAGGTACATGTCAAGCCGCCTTCATCAGGTTTATTCGTTTGATAACAGGACTCGCCATCCGGACAGTCCGGCTTGTCGGTGCAGCACTTCCCACAACGGCTGTTGGCATCGGTCCAGTCTACTCCGCAGCGCTGTGTCGGATCGGACGGTTTTGGGCCTGAGCCTCTCACGCAATAACCCTGAAGATTGCTATCGCATTTCATGCTGTTAAGCTCGACCCCGTCAACCTTCACCTTTACCGGCTCGATCTTGATCTTAAAAACCTTCTCATGGAAGTATTGGTAGTAAATCGCACGTTTCTCCGAGTCATTGCATCCGCCGTTGACCCCGATGGTTGCGGCGCCAATGTCGCGACAGACAGGCTTCTTGGGATCGTTCAAGACCTTATGGACTGTGGGCATGTTCTGCCCGCTGACCCTGTACATCCAGTACCAGATGGCCCCGATAAACCCCAATTCCCCGTCGTTCAGGTATGTCTCGACGAATTTCTTGTAATCGGCCGCTGCCACCGGCGCACCGGGCGCCAAATTGTTGTAGTACCAGCCGAAAAAGCCCATCATGGGGTCCTTCGTGAGCTGAGTAGGCCCCATTCCGACCCAGTAGCCGGGCTCGATGATCTGGTTCATCTTGACCATTTCGTATTTGGGTGGGGGCTCGATAACTCCATTTGGCGTGACAACCATGGGGGATTCGGCGGGTTCGTAAATATTTCCTTTAGAGGAGCCCACGTTGTCTTGAAGCCAGTATTTTTGGGTGTAGACCATATTGGGTTTGCCTTCAGGCCGTGCCACCAACCAGGTGTCCTCGGGATAATAATTGGTCTTATCCTGCATGGTTGCGCCCGTCAACCAACCGTTTTCATAACGAAAGTAAAGCCCGTCGGTTGTATACTCGGCCAGGGCGCATGTTGTCTCCTGGGCAATGGTGGCCAGGAAGTTTGCCAGCTCCTTATACCGCTCTTCCTTTTTGATATCCTTTGCACAGCAAAAGTCAGGAAAATGTTGGCAGGCTGCGACAAAGTTTTCATAGGAATAGTAAGTTGGGGCGTTTTCGCAGTAGTTTTCGCTGAAGAATTTCTGCTGACCGGTTTTGATGGCCTCAGGAGGTTTCCTTTTACAGAACTGGTCTGTATATTTTGTTATGTTAAAAAGGCGTGTATTGTAAAAAGTTTCAGCGCTCATGCCTGCGGCCTGGGCCGCACATTCGATGAGTTCGATGGCGCCGCATGGATTGTCACACCCTGCCCGAACCGTGGAGGCCTGGAAAAAAAGATAAAAGGTCATGGACAGGACCGAGGCGATCAGTATTTTTTTCATTATGCGCATCCTCCCTCTATTCATAGGTCCACTGATAGGCCCACATCTGGCCGTTGTAGGTATCATCTTCACCCACGGCATAAATCGCTCCGGCCTCTCCCTCGACCAGGGCATAAATCGCGCTTGCCCCTGTGAGTCCCGTGCTTTCCCACTCGCCGCTTCGGTACGTCCAGACCTGGCCATTAAAATCTTCATTGTCGTCGCCCCCGGCATAGAGAACACCGAAGGAGTCTATGAGCAAGGCATAGATACTGTTGCTGGTTTTGAGCCCCATGGCGGTCCAGCCCTTCCCGTCGTATTTCCAGACCTGTCCATCCCAGGAGGCTTCCACCCCGCCTGCGTAGAGACTGCTTCCGTCTGAGATCATCGCCCAGATGGACGGGGCTTCGAACGGAAAGGGAACGCCGGTCCAGGTCCCGTCTTCATAAACGAGAATTTTGGCGTAATTCAAGGTGGCGGCTTCGATTCCGGCAATGTACAAGGTGTCGTTGTGGACGGTGAGGCAATCCACATTGACCAATCCGGGGACTGGGACATTCATGGCGGTCCAGGAGGATCCGTCGTACTGCCAGACTTCTCCTTTGGTAAGAAAGGGATTGATCCAGGCAGAACCACCGGCATAGATCTGCCCATTGTATGTTATAATTTTGCTCACGCTAATTGCGTTTAAGAGCTCTGTATCGCTGATGACGCCGGTTGCCGGGACATATTTGGCAACGTAGCCCTGGAACGGCGTATTCCAGGCCAAGTAGAGATTTCCGGCTGCGTCTTTGGCGATGCCCCACATGGCCCCCAGGGTGTCGGCCACCTCCCTCTGACCGGTTACGGCATTTTCTTCAACTGTCCACAGACCGACATGGATGTTGGCGTCGACTCCGCCGGCATAGATTCCGGATCCCCCCGATAATCCCGATGTCAAAGAAGAGGCATCAGAAATATTCAGGCTCCTCCATGACTTGCCTCCGCCATCCGATGAAGAGTCGCTGCATGCGCTCATCATGGATATCGATAGAATGAGGCCGACCACCGCTATCAAAAACCTGATGTTTTTTTCCACGTTACCCTCCTTTTCCGATTGGAGTCAACGCAAAAGCCCACCGGGATACGGCTTGGGCGTCTTTCAGTTGTCTTCCTGATAGAGATCGCCATACAGCTTTTTCCCGCATTCCGGACAGATGCCGTGGCTGAAGTGGGCCAGTGTCCGGTCATGGATATAGGATTCCACCTGATGCCACTCCCCCTTCTCATCCCGGATCCGCTTGCAGTTGGCACAGATGGGGATGAATCCGCTGAGCGCCCGGGTGAGGGCTCCCTCGAGTTTCTTCTGGATCGCTTTTTGCTCCTCCTCGGCGTTTCGCAGGGCGCTGATGTCGGATATGGAGACCACGCTCTTGGTTGTTCCGGGTATGACCGCGACATTTAAGACCACGTCTCGAACAAGGCTGTTCCTGTCAACGAACCGGGCCTCGTAACAATCGGGGACCGCATCCGGATCAATTCGTCGAAGATGGTGATACTCGATCATCTTATCCAGGTCCTCTCTCGAAAAAAAGTCTATCCAGCGTTTCTTTCCCTGCACCTCTTTTTTGGTATACCCGGAAAGCCTTTCAAACTGTCGGTTCACCAGAAATACGGAGGTGTCGGCCTCGTTGATCATGGTGGCCGTTCCCGTGGTTTCGAATATGGTCTGATACAGGTTCCTGGAGAGCTCCACCCTCCTTTCCGCCCGCTCGATCTTCTCAGACAACAAGGCGACCACAATGCCGACGATTATGAATGTGACGGACCTCATGGCATCCAGAAGAATCGGCACGTCCTGCCTGAAAAGCGTATGGCTTATGAGCAGCAGTCCGGCCAGAAACAGGGCGACGACCAGGCCCTTTCTCTTCCACCAGAGGGCGGACAGAAATATGGGGATATAAAAGAGATGCGTGAAAACCTTGCCCACCCCGAAAAGGGAGTGAGAGAAGTATGTGAGGCCGCAGGCCGCCATCAGCAGCACGGCCATAGAAGCCAATCTGTAACGGTGGCGCTTCATTTCGTTGTCTGTCGCCATTTTTGAATACCCTTGTTTGAAACGGCAAAATACCTGTTCGGAACCTTCAGCCTTAAACTTTCGGTAATCCGTTCTTACAACACCCACCGACAACCACCAATCATCAATCGCGAACCTCCCGGTCCAACACATCCCGAATGGTCCGGGCCAGTTTTTCCACGGTCAGCGGCTTTTCGATAAAGGCCCTGGCGCCTGTGGTTTTGATCTTCTGTCGAAACGACTTCCCAATGAACCCGCTGGCGATGATGACGGGCATTCCGGGCCGTATCCTGATCATCTCCTGGGCGAGACGGTCTCCGGTCATCTCGGGCATGGTCAGGTCCGTGATCACCAGGTCGAACCGGCCGGGCCCCTCAGAAAAGAGGCGTAACGCTTCCACACTGCTGCTGAGGGCCGTCACCTGATATCCCAGATTTTCGAGGACCCGCTTCCCCAGATTCGCCAGAGGGGCCTCGTCATCCACAAAGAGGATGCGCCCGGCGCCCGTGGCGAGCGGGGCAGGGTCCTCGGGCCTGTTCGCGTTTTTGGACGCACCGTCTATTCTGGGAAAATAGACGTGAAATGTGGTCCCCTTTTCCGGCTCACTGTAAACCTTAATTCTGCCGCCATAGCTTTCTACGATGCCATGGACGACCGCCAGCCCCAGCCCGGTGCCTTCCCCTCTTCCCTTGGTGGTAAAATAGGGATCGAAGATCCGATTCATTACATCCGTGGACATGCCGCAGCCGGTATCTCCGACGGTCAGTCTGACATAGGGGCCGGGAGCGATCTTCATGGCCCGCCCATCGTCTGGATGGACCTCGACGTTTTCGAGACGCACGGTCAACGTACCCCGCCCTTCCTGCATGGCATGCTGGGCGTTGGTGCACAGGTTCATCAGGATCTGGTGGATGCGGGTGGCATCGGCGAGGATGGTCCCGGCGTCTTTGTCAAGCTTCTCGTCAAACTGAATGGAACTCGGGATAGAGGCCCTCAGCAGCTTCAAGGCCTCCTTGACGATATGTAGGGGCTGGATGGGTCCTCGCTCCTCCTCGGTTTGGCGACCCACGGTCAGGATCTGTAGAATGAGGTTCTTGGCCCGGTCTCCGGCCTTCCTGATTTGGTCCAGATCGTGTATCAGGTCGCTGTTTGGTGAGAGCCTCATTTTGGTCAGCTCGGCATACCCGATAATAGCCGACAGGATATTGTTGAAATCATGGGCAATCCCCCCGGCCAGGGTCCCCAGCGCCTCCATCTTCTGGGCGTCTATCAACTGCCGCTTCAGGTCTCTTTCGGCGCTCACATCCATCAAAAAACCGAGAATCGCGGATTCACCATCATAATCGATGACCGCCCCCCCCAGAACCACAGGGAAGACCTTCCCCTCCTTCTTTAGCGCCCTGATTTCGTATGTGAGGGGCACCTCTTTCCCAGCCAGCCGGTCCCTCCCCCGCTTTCTGGCCAGCTCTCTGTCCTCAGGAAAGATCAACGCCTCGACCGGCTGACCGACGATCTCATTTGCTTCGTCATAGCCGAAGATACGGACAAAGGCGGAATTGACATACACATAGCGTCCTTTCTGGTGCACGAAGATGCCTACCGGGGACGCCTCGATGATGCGCCTCGTCTGCTTTTCAGAGGCCTTAAGCTTTTCCTCGGCCTGCTTCCGTTCCTCCATTTCCTGTTTGAATTGCTCGACGGCGTTTGTCAGCGCGGCCGTTCGTGTCGCAACCCTCTGTTCCAAATCCAGGGAGAGGGCTCTGAGGGCCTCCTCGGCCTTCCTTCGCTCGGTGATTTCACTCCCCAGTGCCCGGTTCTTGGCCTCGATATCCTCTCGGGCCTTCGACGCCTCATCCAAACGCGTGTTCAAGACGAGTCGCTGAGTATTGATCCGGTAGGCCAGGATTGTCCCGCACAGGATGAGGACGGCCAGGATGCCCATGACCAGTGGGAGAAACCAGAACCGGCCTCCCTCTCCCAGCTCGGAGGTCGGCAGAACAGAGACAAGTGACAGGGGGGTATTCCTGATCCGGATCCTGTGGGCCGCCATGTCTGCCTTTGCATCAGCGTTAGGCCCCCGGAACCGCTGTATGACGTCTAAGTTCAGGTCTCCCGGATCGGCCAGGTTTTTCGGAAGATTTTTCGGTCCGTTGCCCGAATGAAGAGGGAAGAAATGCTCGTCGCAGACAATATACCTTAAGCGCCAAGACATGTGGTCGGCGGCAAGAAACCCGCTGATAGTCTCCGGCGAAATCCATGCCACGATCTGTCCTGCATAACGACCTTTGAAGAGATACGGAATCGAACACATAATGGTCAAGGGATCTTCATGTTCCACAATGATGGCGCCCCCTGATGCCTCAGGTCTGACGAGGCCCTTCCAATTCCTTTGGGACCCCTTTTCCTTTCCTTCAGGGATGTCCGCCAGGGTCTCTCCTTCCTCGGTGATAAAGACGATGCGGGTGTAAATGGGGCTGTTTTGAACCTGCCGTCGGTTGAGGAAGATCTCGAAATCTTCCGATATGCACAGCAGGCTGGCACTGAGTCCATATTCCATGGACATGCCCAGGGCCTTGTTTTCGAAGAAAGAGAGGATTGATGGGTTCCCCGCCAGATTTTCGAGGTCGTTTTCCCTTTCTGAAAAGTAATAACTCAACGCCATGGCCCTTTCCTGGTTATCCCACCTGAACTGCTCCAGGGCGAACTGCTGGCCGCGGCGCTGAGACCGATAGTTCTGGATCAACAAGAAACCGATGAAGATAATGAGCAGGAAGGTTGTCCCGACAAGGACGATCCCTGCCCTCCTGCGGGTTAAGGCAAGAAGATGACGCATGATCGAAACTCCTGATCAGAGCTTACTTAAAGAAATCCGGAAAAAACGTGAACGCGGCGGGGTAGTATTTCCGGACCAGTTGGGTGTATGTCCCGTCTTTTCGGCATTTCTCGAAAAACCGGTTGAAAGCGGCTCTGAGTTCCGGCGCGTCCATGGGAAAGGCAAAGGCCATCTCCTGAAGCGGCGACACCGGCCCGATCACCTTGATTTTTCCCGGCCATTTCTCCAAAGCCACCAGGGCATCGCCCGCGTCCTGGAGCACAGACTCCGCATCCCCCTTCATGATGGCAGGCACCAGCTCGTTCAGGTTCCCCTGATAGTATCGGATCTCGGCTTCTGCCTCCTTGAGGCCGTACTGGGAAGGATCCAGACAAGTGTCCGCGACCCCCAGGACATTGTGCCCTTTCAGGAGCGCCTTCACCGCCGCAACGTCTTTGTTAGGGTCCCCGGCAGGCTGAATTGGTTTCAGATGAGAATCGGCCCTCGCTACCAGCCAGATCTGCGTGGGAAAGGTCGGTGCGGAGAAGGATACCGCTTTTTTGCGCCAGGGAAGCACGGTGAGGCCGCAGGCGATCAGGTCTCCCTTGACCGGCACGTCGCCAAGGACCTCCATATTGTCGCCCATGGGTTTGATCTTTTTGCCGGACAGGTCCCCGATGACGTTACCCCAATCGGTCTCGACGTGCATATACCTGACCATAAGGTCCGCTGCGAATCGTTTGACCATTTCCACATCCAGGCCGTCTCCGCTGCCCGTGACAAAGTTGGCATAGGGAATGCCCAGATGCCTCAGGACTCCCCTTTCCTTGATTTCCGCAAGGTCGGCCCCGTACGCAAGACCGGCCGCCATCAGCATGATAGCGGCAATGAATGTGGCTCGGAATGCCGTCAATCGGTAGTTTTGCGTTTTCATCGTTGTTCCTCCTGGTCTGGATACTGGTTTGTTGGGTTCATTGGGTTCGTTGGGTTTAGGTCGATGCTTTTTGCCCGTTCCCCAAAAGGGCCTTTATATAGCCCAAAAGCGTTTCTTTCACGATGGGTTTGACCATGTAAGCATCGGCGCCCGCTTCCATAATTCGTTTCATGTTTTCTTTGCTGTCAAATCCGGTGACGATCAAGATCTTGATATGTCGGGTTTCGGGATCGGTCTTCAGGCGTCTGCACGTCTCGAAGCCGTCCATTCCGGGCATGAACAGGTCAAGGACGATCAGGCCCGGCTTGAACCGCATCGCTTTCACCCCGGCGTCGAAGCCATCCGACGCGGTCTCTGTTTCAAACCCCTCCTTGGCGAGTATAACGGCCAGCATCTGACGAATTTGCGGGTCGTCGTCCACAATCAGGATCTTCCTGTGATTGGGGCGATAGCTCGCCAGGGGATACATCCCCTTTTTGCGGGCGAAGGTCTCCAGATCTTGTTTGAGGATGCGGTAATGCCCCCCGGGGGTGAGCGAGGCCTTCAATTCCCCGGATTTGATGTATGTCCACAATGTCCCCCGGCTGACGGCGCAATAGGCCGCAGCCCGGGTCACCCCGAAAATTTTCTGTTCCATTTTTTTTCCACTTGACATATAAAACTGCTTGAACGAATTGAACGATTACCCATTCTCGATTCCGCTGTCAAGCGAAATGATGCAAGGGACCCGTGAACACACGCAATTGATAGATTGACCTTGTAAATCCGATTTGTTAGCATCGCTGGGAAACTCGTTGTGGCGTTGTCCTGGATATTGACACTGAAAAACCGAACCGCCACAGACTGATAGAAGGAGACCAATAGGGGATCGGCTCTATGGGCTTATAGCCGATAGTTGTGAGCGGACTCACGTTTTTGGTCTGAACAAAGTGCGAGCTTTCACATAATTTTACCGAATATCTTGGCAGACGCTTCTTCTTCTGTGAACATTACATCTTATGAAAAGAGACATTTATGCTGAATTGATGAAATGGAAGTCATCTTCCAGACGGAAGCCGCTGCTGCTCCAAGGGGCCAGGCAGACAGGGAAGACCTTTATCCTGAAGGAATTCGGCCGCAGTGAATACAGACATACAGCCTACTGCAATTTCGAGGAGGTCCCCGCTCTGGGGGCATTTTTTCAGCGGGATTTGGACCCGCAGCGAATACTGTCAGAGCTCTCCATCTATTTGAATCTGGAGATCGAGCCCGGGACGGACCTGATTATTTTTGATGAGATTCAGGCGTCTGATCATGCCCTGAGTTCGCTGAAATACTTCGCTGAAAAGATGAGCGACGTTCACATCGCCGCTGCCGGCTCTCTCCTCGGGGTAAAGTTGTCTCATTCAGGGCCTTTCCCGGCGGGGAAGGTGAATTTCCTTAACCTCTATCCCATGACATTCATGGAATTTCTGGATGCCATGGGGGCATCCCGGTACAGAACTCTGCTGGAACATATTGAAACCCCCGAACCGTTGACTGATGCGTTTCACGGCTTTTTGATCGAAACCTTCCCCTGTACGCCATATCCATGCTGGCTTCCGTCATTGGCCAACCGTCGAAAACGTATAAACCGATCATGAGGTGACGTATGTTGCTTGATGTGAGAACGGTCCTGCTCAGCAGTGTGGTCACGGATGTCATGTGCGTCCTGTTCGCGCTGGTGCTTTGGGTTCAGGGCCGATCGAGGCTTAAAGGCATCGGGTTTTTTGTGGTTGATTTTTGCTTTCAGACCATGGCCCTGTTTCTGATCGCCCTGCGCGGGTCCGTTCCGGACTATATCTCCATGGTGCTCGCCCACATGCTGATTATCGGTGGCGCCATTCTTGGCTATATGGGTCTGGAACGTTTTTTCGACAAAAGGACTTCACAGATTTACAACTATATCATGATGGCGGTCTTTGGCCTTGCGCACGTCTATTTTTCACTGGTCCAACCCAGCCTGGCCGCCAGAAACGCGAACACATCCATCGCTTTGCTGATCATCTGTTTTCAGTGCATGTGGCTCCTTTTTTACCGGGTGGAGACCGCCATGCGGCCATTCACCCGAGGAGTAGGGCTTGTGTTTATGGGGTACTGCCTGATGAGCGGCTTGCGAATAGCGCACTTTTTCGTTGGAGGGGACACGGGAAACGACTATTTGAAGCCGGGCTTCTTTGACCCTCTCATGCTCGTTTGTTACCAGTTGCTGCTCATCCTCCTGGCCTTTGGCCTGGTCCTGATGGTCAATAAGCTTCTGTTTGCGGACATCAAGACCGGGGAAGAGAAATTCTCCAAGGCGTTTCATTCCTCAGCCTACGCGCTCACCCTGACCCGCTTATCGGATGGGCAGATTGTGGAGGTCAACGAAGGTTTCGTCAGTATCACGGGTTACCCGGCCGCAGAGGTCCTGGGTCAGACAACTGTGGGGTTGCACATGTGGGAAAGGCAGGAAGACCGGCTGGCCGTGGTCGAGGAACTGTCCGAGAAAGGGAGGGTCCGTGGGAGAGAGTTCCCGTTTCGAACGCGGTCCGGGGAGGTCCTGACGGGTCTTTTCTCGGCAGACATCATGTACATCGACAACGAACCATTCGTTCTCTCGAGCATCAGCGACATCACGGCGCGGAAAATAGGGGAGATCGAAAGGGAAAAACTCATCCACGAGCTTCAAGAGGCCCTGGCCACCGTGAAAAAGCTGAGTGGCATGCTTCCCATATGCGCTTCGTGCAAAAAGATTCGCGATGACAAGGGCTACTGGACCCAGATCGAGGCCTACATCCGGGACCATTCCGAGGCCGAGTTCAGCCACGGAATCTGCCCGGAATGTATGAAGAAGCTCTATCCGGAATTCTGTAGCGAAGACGGGGTACTCAAGAGCGAGGATTGAGCAATGGGTAGATGGGAACGCTTACGTTTTGAATTGAGTGGAATCACAGAGGAGAATCCCCCGTGTGGACACGAAATGACGCAAAGGACTTGGGAATGCCTGCAACATATAGATTGACCTTATAAATTCGTTTTGTTAGCCTCTCAGAAACAGAACCGAAACCTGGAAAGGGTGGAATCTGGGCTTTTTCAGAGGGGACGTAAGGCCTTATCTGAGAGATGTCTACGACCATCCGCCAGAGGGACATCATGCCAGAGAACGGCCATGCTGTGTCTCAACCTGTCGATAAAGAAAGGCGGCGGACCATGAGCGAGGCCATTCAGAAGGGCGGAACAGCGCGAGGGATGCCGCTCCGAACATTTTTGACCCGACTGATCTGGCTCGGTGTTTTGCCGCTTGTTTTTCTGGCGGTTTTAGTCGCGGGCCGCTATGTTTACACCCTTCAAAGCCAGCAGGACCAGGAGGCATCGGACCGGGTGCACAACCTGGCAACCGCACTGGACCGTGAGCTGCAGGCCCGCATTGCCGCCTTACAGGCCCTGGCCGCCTCCCCGCTCATGGATGATCCCCCGCGATTGGCGGAGTTCTACAGGGAGGCCCAGGGCTTCCGTCAAAGCTTTACCGGGAATATCATCCTCGCCGACCTCTCTTCTCAGATGCTGTTCAACACGCGTGTCCCACTTGGGGCGCCACTCCCGAAACTGCCTGTGCCCAAAGGCCATGCGGCAGTTCCTGCCGTCATCGCCACCGGGAAGGCGGCTGTGGGCGATATGTTCTTCGGACCTATCGCCAAAGAGCCTTTGGTGGCGGTTGTTGTTCCGGTTATGCGCCAGGGGGAGATGAGGGCGCTCCTTATGAACATCCTGGAGACGGCCCAATTCCAGAAAATCCTGGACGAACTGGCCCTTCCTGCCGGATGGTCGGTGACGTTGCTGGACGGCAAGGGCGCCATTATGGCCCGTTGCCCGGCTGGGGAGGGCCGGCCAACCGGGAATGGGTCGCCCCGCCGTTTCACAGGTAAAATCGCCGGCTCATACTGGTCCGCGGTCCTGGAAATTCCCCCCAGCACCTATCGCGCGCCGATCGTGGCGGCAGGCGCGGCACTGGCCGCTGCGATTCTGATCGCCACCCTGGTCAGTTTTCTGGGGGGACGCCTGGCCGCTATCCGTCTTATGCGGTCCGTTGAAACACTGACCCGGAGCCCTTCGACCGAGCGTCCGCGGCCGACCATTAATGAAATCGAATCGGTCAGGACCATGCTGAACGAATCCGCGCGGGCGCGGGACAGGTCTGAAGAATCGCTCCGGGAGAGCGAGGCGCGGTTTCGAAGCCTCTTCGAAGCGGCAAACGTAGGGAAATCAGTGACGCTTCCCACCGGGGAGATCACTGTTAACAAGGCATTCTGCGAAATGCTGGGATACGCGCCGGAGGAGTTGCAAAACAAGAACTGGCAGGACGTGACGCCTTCCGAGGACATTGGTCCGGTCAGTGCCCTTCTTAGCCCCCTCCTGCAAGGAGAACAGGACGCAACACGGTTCGAGAAGCGGTATGTCCACAAGACCGGCTCGCATGTGTGGGCCGACGTCAGCGCCTCGATGCAGCGAGACGGCGATGGGAAGCCGCTGTATTTTATCGAGACGATCGTAGACATCACCGATAGAAAAAGGGCTGAAAATAAAATAGTGCAATTGAACAACCGCCTTCAACACTTGATTCAGGTTATCCAGCAGTTATCCCTTGCGCACTCGCTGGAGGAAATAGCGCAAGCTGTGCGTACGGCGGCACGAAGGCTGGTCGAAGCCGACGGCGCAACGTTTGTATTGCGCGACGGCAACTACTGTTTTTATATGGACGAAGATGCGGTCAGTCCATTGTGGAAAGGACGCCGTTTTCCATTGGAAATTTGCATCAGCGGATGGGCGATGCTTCACCGCGAATCCGTGGTTATTGAAGACATTTATGAAGACGACCGAATCCCTCATGACGCCTATCGGCCAACCTTCGTAAAGAGCCTGGCCATGATCCCGATCCATGTAGACAATCCGTACGGGGCCATTGGCATTTACTGGGCGAAACACAATCGCCCGAATGAAGATGAAATGCTTCTGATACAAACATTGGCCAATGGAACCGCCATCGCGATGGAAAATGTCAAATCGTATCAGGAACTTGAAAATAGGATCACTGAGCGGACAAACGAGCTGACCCAGGCCAACCTGCGACTTCAGGAACTGGATCGGCTCAAGTCCATGTTCATCGCCTCCATGAGCCACGAGCTTCGAACGCCGCTCAATTCGATCATCGGCTTTACCGGCATCATCCTCATGGGGATGTCGGGGGAAATCTCCGATGTTCAGAGAAAGCAGCTCGGCATGGTCAAGAACAGCGCCCGCCACCTGCTGGACCTGATCAACGACGTGATCGACGTGAGCAAGATCGAGGCGGGCAAGGCCGAGTTGATCATCGAAGAATTCGATCTTGGGGCCCTGGTCGTGGAGGTGAAGGAATCCTTCGCTGTTGCCGCAGCGGACAAGGGCCTGTCCCTCGACGTGCAAGGAGATCTGGACATCCGGGTTGCGAGCGACCGGCGGCGGGTGCGGCAGATCCTGGTGAACCTGGTGGGCAACGCCGTCAAGTTCACGGAAGCGGGCGGGGTGATCATTGGCGTGAGGCGCGCTGAAAGAGTGCCGCCGGACGCGGATGCCTTGGGAGACGGGACAGGCGGATCGGAAGTTCAATCTGCGGCGCTGGGGAAGAAAAATATTGGAGTCACGGTGGCCGACACCGGCGTCGGCATGGCGCGTGAGGCCCTGGCGAGGATTTTCGAGGCCTTCAGCCGGATTCACATCCAGGGCCGGCCGGTTGTGGAGGGAACGGGACTGGGCCTGTACCTTTCGAAGCGGATCGCTGACCTCTTGGGCGGAGACATCAGCGTCGAAAGCGAACCGGGGAAGGGGAGCGCATTCACCCTGCGCCTGCCCCGAATTCATCAGGAGCAACAACAGTGAAAAAGGTATTGGTTGTCGAAGACAACGAACAGAATCGGTATCTGATGCAGTTCATGCTGGAACAGAGCGGCTACGAGGTCGTCATGGCCGACAGCGGGGCTCAGGCCATCGTCATGGCCGTTCAGGAAAGACCGGATCTCATTCTGATGGATATCCAGTTGCCGGACACGGACGGCCTCGATGTCACCCGCCAAATCCGCTCGTCTGAGGCAGACGGAAATGTCCCGATCGTCGCCGTCACCTCCTTTGCCATGGTTGGGGATCGGGAAAAGGCACTGGCCGCGGGATGCAGCGGCTACATCGAAAAGCCGATCAACCCTGAAACCTTTCTGGAAGAAATAGGGAGATATTTGTGATTTTGGATTTTGGATTGGGGATTTGGGAATGAAGGGCTTGCTGTGAATGAAGCGGAGATGAAGGATCGAACCAAGAGATTTGCCAAGTGAATTATTGACCTATGCCGCAAAATGCCTGACAGCAGGGAGGTCGGATTGATTGGGAGCCAGATTTTTCGGTCCGGGACCTCTGTTGTGGCGAACTACAGGGCAGCCTGCAGGGCAAGATCGACAGCCGATTTTATCTCTAAACTGGCCATTGTGGAAGAAGAGGCCGACGAGACGTTGTTCTGGCTCGAGATTATCGAGGAAATGGAAATTCTTGACAGAAAAGCCGCGGATGATCTGATGAAAGAAACCAATGAAATCCTCGCAATCATTGTGGCATCCATCAAGACTGCAAGAAAAAGCAAGAAACACAATGAATGAACACAAGATTCATGCCCCATCGATGATAAATTTGGAAATCCAAAATCCAAATTCCAAAATCCAAATTCCAAAATCCAAGGGGGGGGGGAGAAATGAACATTTTGGTTGTGGATGACAATGCTGAAAGCCGGTTTATGTTGGAATCCCTGCTCAAGGGCACGGGTTACGACGTATGTACTGCTGTCAACGGGGCCGAGGCACTCGAACGCCTCGAAGGGGGCGGCGTCGATCTGATTATCAGCGACATCCTGATGCCGGTCATGGACGGTTTTCAACTGTGCAGAAAAGTCAGGGCCAGCGAAGCGCTGTGCCATATCCCTTTTATCATCTACACCGCCACCTACACCGGCCCAAAGGATGAGGAACTGGCCCTCAAGACCGGGGCAGACAGATTCATCGTCAAACCCTGCGAACCAGACGCCTTCCTCAAAGCCGTCTCCGAGGTGATTGAAAATGCGGATAGCGGCAAAATGGCGCCCAGAGCGCCTGTTGAGACAGATTCGGAAGAGATATTCAAGCTCTACAGCGAGCGCTTGATCAAGAAGCTTGAAAAGAAAATGGAGGACCTGGCCCTGTCCGAAGAACGCTTTTCAAAGGCTTTTGGCTCCAGCCCCCTCGCCATATGCATCTCTTCGTTTGAAAAGGGCAGGATACTGGAAGCGAACCAGGCCTTTCTGAAGATGCACGCCCTGGAGGGAGAATCGGTCATCGGTCGCACCGGAATCGAGCTGGGGTTGTGGGACGACGCCGGCGAAAGGGATCACATAGCCGACCAACTGCAGGCCGAAGGCCGTCTTGTCAACATCGAACGCGTGTTTCGAAAAAAATCCGGGGAGAGCGGCGTCTGTCTCTACTCTGTTGAACTGATCGACATCCAGGGTGAGCCCTGTGCTCTGATCCTGCTCAACGATATTACCGAGCTGAAGAAGGCGGAACAGTTAGTCAAAGAAAGCGAGGCGCGGTATCGAAACATCGTTGAGATGTCCCCGGTCGCGATTGCCGTGCACGTGGAAGGCAAGGTTGTTTTCTGCAATAGAGCGGCATTGGATCTCTTTGGGGCCGAATCGCCGGAAGACCTCATTGGAAGGCCTATACGTGAAATCGTGCATCCGGACAACCTGGAGACAGCCAGGCAAAGGATCCAGCGGATGATGGCCGGCGAAAAAGGATTGTATCCCGTAGAAGACAGGTATGTCAGACTGGATGGTCAAATCATTGATGTCGAGGTGATGGCTACGCCGCTTGCCTATGAGGGAAGGCCAGCGGTCCAGGTGATCGTGCAGGATGTCACAGAAAGAAAGAAGATGTTGCGCGAAATCAATGAAAGGCGGCAGGAGTACCAGAACATCTTTGAAAATATCATCGACATTTTTTACAGAACCGATAACGACGGAAAAATCGTCATCGTTTCTCCATCGGTAAAGGAGATCTTTGGTTATTCGCCGGAGGAGATGATCGGAAAGCAGCTCTCGGGCCTCTATCTTCATCCGGAGCAGCGGGAAGAGTTTCTTGTAGCTCTTCGGGAAAAGGGAAGGATGGAAGGATATGAAGCTGAAATGATCCGAAAAGACGGATCCGTGATATGGATATCCACGAATGCAGGTTTTTATCGGGATGAGAAGAGCAACATTTTGGGCGTTCAAGGAGTCGCCAGGGATATGACGGCATTCAAGAGGGTTGAAAAGGAAAGACAAGAGCTTGAACGTCATCTTCAACACGCCCAAAAGATGGAGGCCATCGGCACCCTGGCTGGGGGCATTGCCCACGATTTCAACAATATCCTTTCGGCCGTTATGGGCTATTCAGAGATGAGTCTGGGCGTTTTGCCCAAGGGGAGCGAGGCCGCAGAGGATATCGGCCATGTGTTGACCGCGGGTCGTCGGGCCAGGGACCTGGTCCAGCACATCCTGGCCTTCAGCCGGCAGACCGAGCAGGAGCGTATCCCGATGGAGCCCCATCTCGTGGTCAAGGAGGCCCTGGGTCTGCTCCGGTCCACCCTTCCGGCCACCATCGAGATCCGCCAGGACACGGCCCGAGCAGGGGCGATCTTCGGGGACCCCACCCAGATCCACCAAGTGATCATGAATCTGTGCACCAATGCGTATCATGCCATGCGTGACAAGGGGGGCGTTCTCGACGTGAGGGTGAAACGGGTGACCGTGGACCCGGGGACCCAGGGCGCACCACCCGATCTACCCGCAGGAGCGTATGTGCGAATCATAATCGGCGACACTGGATGCGGCATGTCTCCCCAGGTCCTGGGGAGGATTTTCGATCCATACTTCACGACCAAGGCTGAGGGAGAGGGGACCGGGCTCGGTCTGGCCGTGGTCCATGGCATTGTCAAGGGCCACCAGGGGACAATTGACGTACACAGCGAACCTGGAAAAGGGACGGTTTTCTATGTCTATCTGCCGGTGATCGAGGGTGAAGGAGAAAAGGATGAGGGTCTGTCAGACAAACCCTTGCCGAGGGGCGCCGAGCGCGTCCTTTTTGTGGACGACGAGCCCGCGATTGCCAATCTCGGGAAGATCATGCTGGAGCAATTGGGGTACAAGGTCTCGGTCCGTTCCAACGGGATCGAGGCCCTGGAATTGTTTCGAAGCGACCCTGAAAGGTTCGATCTGGTCATGACGGACATGACCATGCCCGGCATGACCGGGGAGCAACTATCTCTGGAAATTATGCGGATTCGGCCCGGCATCCCGGTCATTCTTTGCACTGGCTTCAGCCATGCGATGAACAGGAAGAAAGCGTTGGCGCTGGGCATCCGGGAATTCCTGATGAAACCCCTGGTGCGCCGGGATATGGCAACAACGCTGCGCAGGGTACTGGATCAAAAGGATTCAGAAATTTAGAGGCGATCATGATAAGAGGCAACTGAAGAGGGTATGTGGAAGAGGAATAGATGCGCAAGGATGGAATGACCGGAAAAGAGCAGCGTGTGCGATTTCAGCGCTTCGGAATGGCCGCCACCACCTATGGACTGGTGAGCCTGGCAGCCTTCCTGGTTACCCGGCTTGGGCTTGGGCAAATGACCCCGTCCCAATGGGCCTTCTTCTTCGGGCTGGGTCTCTTCATCAATTGCATCTTCTTCTTCCTTTTTTGGACAAACGCCAACCTGCGGTTTTCAGATCCATCCCTGACCCGGGAACAGATCGTCTGTTCCGCATGTTGGGGCATGGTCCCGTTGTATTTGTTGCCAGAGGCACGCCCGATCGTGTTAATGTTCTATGTGCCTGCTTTCAGCTTCGGCATGCTGCGCCTGACGCGCATCCACTATTTCGCAATGGTTGCAATCGTGATGGGTCTCTATGGCTCCCTTTTGGGACTGGAGTATTTCCAGAATCCTCTCCAATTCAGGCTGCAATATCAGATGTTCCTGTTTTTCATCTTCGGCATTCTGCTGGGATGGTTCGCCTTTTTTGGTGGTTTTGTCTCAGGCCTCAGACGACGCTTGCGTCTTCAACAACAGGACATTCAACGCGCGCATGAAATGCTCCAGATAGAGATGGAAGAACGTAAACGGGCAGAGATCGAGAAGGACCATCTGATCGCTGAACTCAAGGGCGCCCTTCAAAAGGTCAAAGTCCTGAGCGGCATGATCCCCATCTGCGCCTCCTGCAAGAAGATCCGGGACGATAAGGGCTACTGGACCCAGATCGAGGCCTATATCCGGGGCCATTCCGAGGCCGAGTTCAGCCACGGCATCTGCCCGGAGTGCATGCAAAAGCTTTATCCGGAATATTGTACGGAAGATGGAACATCGGAGGATGAAGCGTGAGGAGTGCGCGCGGAACTCGGCATGGAGAACAGGGGATGCGGAGATTGAAAACAAGCTCATGACAGCGCAGTGAATGACCAATAACCAATAACTAATGACCAATGACCAATAACATCCCTGAATTCCTGAATAATAGAGACCTCCGTCTGATCCTTTTCGGCGGAAAGGGGGGCGTGGGCAAGACGACCATGGCCGCTGCATCCGCCCTCCATCTGGCTGCATCGCGTGGGGAGAACAGAAAGGTATTGGTGATATCCACCGATCCGGCTCATTCCCTGTCAGACAGCTTCGGGGTGGAGATCGGGGATGGGGTGACGGCAATCCAGAGGTCGGAGATCAGAGGTCAGATGTCCGATGTCCGAGGTCAGACGGAAGTTGAGGCGGAACAATTCCAAATCCAAAGTCCCGAATCCAAAATCCAAAATCGAACGATCCATGACTACCGAATGACCATGAATGACGGCCGCAGGCCAAATGACGGCGAAGCCAATGACGTGTTAGTCCAATGTCCAAGGTCCAAGGTCCAAGGTCCAATGACCACTGACCAATGTCCGCTGACCAATTTGTTCGCCCGTGAGTTGGATGCGGGGCGGTTGCTGGAGGTTTTCAAACAGAAGAACCGTGACATCATTCAGAAACTGGCTGAGCGGGGGACCTATTTTGATCAAGAGGATATCGCGGGATTTATGGATCTCTCCCTGCCAGGGATGGATGAAGTCATGGCCATCATGGAAATTGCCAAGCTGTTGAGGGACGGATCGTACGATCTGATCATTGTGGACACGGCCCCTACCGGACACACGGTCCGCATGCTGAACCTCCCCCAGCAGATGCTGAAATGGATAGAGGTCCTGGATCGGATGCAGCGCAAGCACCGGTATCTGTCTGAGGTCTTCAGCAGGAAAAAGTATCGGAGGGATGCTTGCGACAAGTCCCTTGAAGATCTCTCCTCGGAAATTGACCGGGTCAGAAGACTCCTTTCGGATGCGCAAACCACCCGGTTCGTGCCGGTCACGATACCGGAACCGATGAGCATTTTCGAAACTGAGCGGCTGATGGACGCCCTTGAAGAATGCGGCGTCCCGGTAAAGGAGATCATCGTCAACCACGTGGCCGTATCGGAAGGGTGTGTCTTTTGCAGGGCAAGAAAAGGGGATCAGATAGGATACGTGAAGGATATAGAGCGTCGCTTTGCCTCATATGGGCGGATCAGGGTCCCAGAGTTTCCGCATGAGATTCGAGGGAGGAGCGGCCTGAGGACGGTTGCCGACACGCTCGCGGGCATGGATGTGCCATTGCAGTTGCAGAAAAGGGGTCAGGTGCTGCAGGCCCCTGCCGGTTGTCTCGCCCTCGATCCCGGCCTTGAATTCGTCCTGATCGGCGGCAAGGGAGGCGTCGGCAAGACCACGCTGGCATCTGCAACGGCCCTGCATCTGGCGCGACATCATCCCGGCAAAAAGGTTCTCCTCTTTTCCACGGACCCGGCGCACTCCCTTTCCGATTCCCTGGATCAACCCATCGGAGACGAGATGACGTCAGTCCAAAGTCCAAAGTCCAAGGTCCAAAGTCGATGGAATGACCACCGAATGACCGTGAATGACGGCCGCAGGCCAAATGACGTGTCGGTCCAAGGTCCACTGACCAATCTCTACGCCCTGGAGATCGACGCAGAGCGATTGTGGCGCGATTTCAAGGAGACGTTCAGGAGCGACATCGAGGCCCTGTTCGACAGGTTTCTGGGGAGAGGCGCGGATATTCGGTTTGACCGGGAGGCGATGACCGAGATCGTCGAACTGGCGCCCCCGGGCGTGGACGAGATCATGGCATTGAGCAGGATTATGGACTTGAGGAATGAGGGGGAATTTGATATTTTTGTACTTGACACCTCGCCTACCGGGCACCTCCTCCGCTTTCTGGAACTGCCCGATTTGGCCAGGGAGTGGTTGAAGGCATTTTTCGATCTCCTGCTGAAATACAAGGGGGTCGTCAGTCTGGCCGGTGCAGCGGAAAAGGCCCTGGCCCTGTCCAAGAATGTCAGGCGGATTCAGGAGACCCTGACAGACCCAAAAAGGACCGATTTTGTCGCAACGGCCATACCAGAGGCCATGGCCGTTTCTGAATTGGAGCGCCTGATGGTGGCGTTGCAGGCTGGAAAGATCCCCTGCCGCCATATCGTTGTCAACAAGGCGGTCCCGGAGACGGATTGTGGGTTCTGCTCCATTAAGCGGGCAGAGCAGCAGGATTATGTCCGGAAGATCGCTTCGATGTTCCGCGACCGGACCATCGTTCAGGCGCCGCTATTTCCCCGCCAGATCCGTGGAATAGAGGATCTGAGAGGGCTTGGCGATGCCGTGTTCTGCAATGCCGGGAAGGACGCATCAGTCCGAAGTCCAAGGTCCAAAGTCCAAGGTCAGGTGGGCAGCAATCACTGAATCATCACCGCATGGCAATAGAATGACCACCGAATGACCATGAATGACGGCCGCAGGCCAAATGACAGCGAAGCGAATGACAACCGAATGCCTACCGAATGACAATTGAATGACCACCGAATGACAGCGAAGCCGAATGACCACCGAATCACAGCAAAGCGAATGACCAATGACCTTGAATGACGGCCGCAGGCCAAATGACGGTGGAGCAAGATGATCCCATCGGAACGAAATATACTGGTCGTGGATGATGATCCCGATTTTATCTGGCTGATCCGAAACATGCTGGAGCAGAACGGATACCGTGTGTCGGAGGCCTGTGACGGTCAATCGGCCTTGGCGGTTTTTGAGAAGCAGAAACCTGACGTGATCCTCATGGATTATCGAATGCCGGGAAGAGACGGGCTTGATATCGCGCTGGAAATGAAGGATCGGGATGTGTCTGTACCGATTATCATGATTACCGGTTACGGGGAGGTCAGGGTTGCGGTCCACGCCTTGAAAGCGGGTGTGTATGATTATGTCATCAAACCGGTTGACAAAGATGATCTCCTTTTCGCCATTGCCCGGGCCATGGAAAATCAGCAGCTCGTGGAAGAGGTGGAGCGATTGCGGGCCGTGCTGCACGAACAAGGTTCGCTCTGCGATCTGATGGGGAACAGCGGGCCTGTCAGAGACCTTATTGATCGGGTGGAAAAGGTGGCGCCCACATCGTTTACGGTTCTGATTCAAGGAGAGAGCGGGACAGGGAAAGAACTTGTGGCGAGCGCCATCCATAATTTGAGCCAGGCGAAGGACGGGCCATTCGTGGCCGTGGACTGCGGGGCCATCCCTGGACCCCTGATTGAGAGTGAACTCTTTGGTTACATGAGGGGCGCTTTCACCGGGGCCTATGGCGACAAGCCGGGGCAGTTCGAATTGGCGGACGGAGGGACCCTGTTCCTCGATGAAGTGGGAAATCTCCCCTATACCGTGCAGCAAAAGCTGCTGAGGGTGCTGCAGGAAAGAGCGGTTCAAAGGCTCGGCGGCAAGACCCCTGTCAGAATCCATGTCCGTATCGTCGCGGCCACAAATCAGCCCCTTGAAAAGGACGTAGAGACGGGTCGCTTCAGGTCAGACCTCTATTTCCGGCTGAACGAGTTCACTATTCGCACGCCAACGCTGAGAGAGAGACGGGAGGATATTCCCTATCTGGCTTCCCGGTTCATGTGTGATGTGGAGGAGGAGCTGGGGAAGAAGTGCGGAAGGATCTCTGACGAGGCATTACGCCTCCTCGCCGGGTATCCTTGGCCCGGCAATGTCCGCGAGCTGAGAAACGTCATCCGACAGGCCGTGCTCCTTTCAGGGGACGAGGGGAGCATATTGTCTCACCATCTGACATTTAGTTCTCCGTCGACGCTTCAAAGAGAAGCAGGACCCTCCTCGTACGGCGTGATTTGTTCCGGGGAGAAATCCCTCGAGGAGATTGTGACGGGTCTGAAGGAGGCCTTCGAAAAGAAGGTCATCGAGGATGCGATGCTCCAGGCGAAGGGGAACAAGAGCGAGGCAGCCAGAAGACTCAAGGTAGACTACACGACCCTTTTCAGGAAAATCAAGTCTCATCGGATCGATGCGATTCCCCAGCGTTCACAGTGAGCTGCAGCCTGTTCGCCGATACCCATCCACCTTTGGCGGCCATGCCTTTTCCCACAGGCGAACCGTCTGCCCATCCAGATCCACCAGATATTTCTCGCCATCGATCTCCACGACAGTGCCGGTGCCGTGACTGGTTTTCACTCTATCCCCTACCTTGAAGCGTTTCTTGGGCGGCGGCTTGGGCTCGGGGGCCTTGGGCTTCGACGGGGCGCGTTGGGGGACTGAAAACCTGCGCAGTTCCGTTCGTGAAGGTTTGGGCCGGGAGGCATGGGCGATCTTGGGAGGCGGGGGCGGTTCGTACTGCTTGAGGGCCGTTTGCCACTCGGGGGTGAGGATGTCCTTGAAGTCCGGGGGGAGATAGAGATGGCGGATGGCCCGGGTGAATCCCACATACATACTCTTTCGGGTTCAATATCAGGTCACCCATTTAAGGGGCGATGGATGGAGACTATACCGCCGTACCCTGCCAGTCAATCTCAAAGGACAATCCATTGAAAATCTGAGAATTCATACCTGGCGAAATGTAACATGAAAGAAAAGGGGCGCCAAAGGTCTCCATCGTTGATGTGACTCAACGGGTGGAAACGCGGCTTTTCCAATCTTGTATGGCCTCGATAATCTGGGGCCGGCTCTCGCTGTTACAACGCTTCTCAATAATCTCAATTAACCTCGCGGATTGCCGCACGAGCATCTTCGCATTCTTTTGCTTTTCAACATCAGTCCTATCCAATTCGTAATCCGCATGATTTCTTCTTGTCCGGAGGTCATTCATCATGCTGGCCGCTTTTACAAGCTCCCCGTCGCGGCTATTGTTGAGGTGTCGATAGACCGCCTGATGCGAGTCTTGGTTTTGAGCAATAGGAAAGCCCATCTTCTTTAGACTGTCGAGACCGAAATGAAATGCAGCATAATATGCCCGACTTATGGCTGAACGGAACTCTGCTGGGAAAGCTCCGTGTTCAGAAAGACTTTCGGCTAAATATTGGAAATGACGTGGTTCCATTACTCAATAGACGCTGTAGGAAAGCCTGATGGTTTCACGGACAAAATCGGGGACTGAGGTCACCCACCGGTCAACATAACGATCATATCCTTCAAGAACATCATCAACAGAGCCATCTACGGTTACGTCAATCAACAGCCACTGATCCTCTGTCTCTGGGTCTTCCTCCTTAATCAAGCGTAGCTCACGTACCGGCGGAAAACTCTCTTTAATGATTTTCAAAGCGGCTTTCAGATATTCGGATATCCCTTTCTCAGTACAAAACTCGTTTGCATGCGGCCCGAGATTCGCTTCGGGCAAATCGTTTGCCTGAATTGGCGTATATATATGCTGAGACTCATACCCTTGGAAATCAAAAGGAACAAGGCGCCGATGGCCAGCAAACAAATCGAGAAGCTGTCGTTCAAGTCTCACGGGAAGGTCGTAAAGGCGTAATATTTCATCATCTATCTTAAGCAATAACTCCTTTGCCTTCTCCGGGCTTCTTTTAGTGGCGTTTGTGTACGCATCTACGAGTTCATTGATCCTTGGGATTGCATGTCTTGGATTATAAACGACCGGGATAGCACTATAGACTCTCTTAGGAATATCTCGACCACTGCTATAAGCGTAGGTGAACGCTTGGGCGATTGGGGAATTGAGCAAGGCCGCCAGGAATTCCACAGATTGTTCATGGGTCTTGGGCCATACAGCGAAAAATCTCCTCCTTATCAAAAGGCCTTTCCTGTCAATGACGGCGGCAAAGCGCCATGGTCCTCTCGACACTCGGGACTTCGGGATGATGAGTTTAGGCTTGTTCCAGTCAAGATCCCACGCCCCGGGTACAGCTTTTCTTCTGTGCTCCTTCCTTTTGGACATGTACATGACATCGCTTGTGGCATACTGCTGGAAACCCTGAGTCACTTTAAAAATGCCTGGAACAGCACCAGGAAATGGTTTGTCTTGGACGATTTCCTCAGGACACTTTTCGAGAAGACCGAGCTCATACTCAACACCGGTCTTGATTTGAGCAATGTCTTTAAGCTTGGGGCTCTTCTGTAACCTTTCCCAAATTTCTCGGAGGGGAGGGACCAGAAAGCGTCTCTGCATCCTTTCCGTGAAATAGGAGGACGGCACGACATCATCAAAGGTTGGTTTGGAATACAGTCTGAATTCATTTCTATCAGATTCTCGAACCTGGCGAAAAATGGTCTTTGGCAGCTTGGATGGGGTATGTTTCTTCGCTATGAATACGGCTGTCTCTGCATCGGAGTATTTGAAAATACGGTCAGGTAGAGTTGTTATGCTTAGGACCTCGAACGAATCATGAAATATTTGCCGCTCTGCCCGATAGTCAGTGCCGTCAAGAAAGGCGCGGGGTAGCACAAATCCAAACAAAGCCCCTTCTGGAAGTCTCGGCAGGAGTTTCCTTAACAGTTCCTTTGGCTTAGGTATCTCGGGTTTTA